>WJXG01000089.1_pt1 | contig 24452 bp, 18 predicted proteins | sample 9266541 | NCBI WGS metagenome assembly WJXG01 (sample SAMN12697363, study PRJNA563984) | aquatic metagenome | isolation source: water samples from a prawn hatchery tank treated with erythromycin plated on... | place: Australia | collected 2018-10-17 | reverse complement strand
GAGAAAAGAAAAAGCAGAGTTAACAGCGGAATGGCAACGGTATGAGCAGTCAAATAGGTAACAACAGCCACTTCGATTCGCTCTTTCTTCATTTATCTGAAGCGAGTCCTCTGAGCGCTTCGTAGTCTGTCGCCACTAACCAATTTCAGGATCAAAAAGAGCCGCTACATGCGGCTCTTAATGATTCTAATCTTTATTTACATACCCATGAATTGATACTTTGTGACATCACGTTTCAAACTCAGAAATTCAACCATAAACGTTATTACATAAAAGAAACTCATAACTAGTATTACTAAGTAGTCATAGAAAAAATCAATTGGTAACTACGAGACAATAAAAATGAAACGGCTTACTAGTATACTAGTAGTCGAACACATCTAGTAGATCGAGATCGAATTCGACACCACGCAGGTCATGCTCATTACACAAGTTCTTTAGCTTGTCATCGCAATAAAGCAACGCACATCCTTCCATCAACGACTTGAAAACGTACTTATCTGCAACGCTCAACTCGATGAACTTAAGCGACTTCAAGCCAACCGGATGCTCATCAATATACTCGTGTTTCGTATTTTCCTGGTCTTCTTCTCCAAAACTCATGACATTGAAAACCTGAAACTTCTCACCATCAATCACTATAGGTAAAAACTCACCATCTGTTTCAATGTATGGTTTAAGCACTTCAGCCGCTCGCAGCGTCAGCACTAAACACGTTCCCCAAACAGATATGTCAGGTTTTTTTACCGATGTCTTGTAGTGAGCCGTAAATTGAACACTCTCTTCTACCCAAACATCAGACAAGCCCTCTGCTCTTACTGGCTCATTGAAAAGCCTATTCAACAGGTCATCATCGCCCGCATCTATGGCCCTCTGATACGGATCATGCTCAAGAACTTTAAAGTAACGATTGAGGTTTCTTACCTGGTATATACTCATTAAGCTGGTTTCCAAACTGGTTCTTTCTTCACAAGAATTTGAAGATAATGACAAATATTATCTTCATGACACTTAATTCTAGTCCCAAAAACGCGTTTACAGTTTCAAATTTCGACTAATATTCCAACCTATCTCTAAAAACCGTTGCATGTATACACGAATACATCGCCGCTAAGAAAACTGAGACAAAAAGAGCGCTACTTACGGCTCATAATGATTCGAACCTCCTATCGAAACAACCATAAAGTGATATCTACGATTTCTTTCACTTCAATAGCTTACTCAAAAAGCAACCATTTGTTGATATCACTTAAAGGAACCATAAGTTGATATTTTTGTGAACTCGACAGTTTACTAAAAAACCATAGGTAAGAAAGTTACCTTCAGTATTACTGTACAACCACTTCATGTAAAGATTTCTCTGCGGGAAAAGGAATATAGCTAACCCAGCCGTATTGATATTTAGCTTCACTTGCTTCTGCACCGACCAATAGGTTTCTCAGTATTTATCCGTTGGACGTCAGACGCAAAGCTGGAGGCCAATCTAACTATCAGCCAGCATGCGAACAATTACTTGAGACTCAGGATCTTTAATAATATGCGCTTGGGATAACGCCAGTTCTTTAAGTACATTCAACCCGACCTCGACTAAATATTGGTAAGAGATACCAACCATGATATACATACGACGTTTGTTGCTATGACTAAAATTACAAACAGTTGAGCTCCAAATAACACTGTACTAACTAGAAATGTAAAGGCCATCTGCCGTCTAAAACACGGGAGTGAATAAACCAATATCAACCAAGCTACCTGAGCAGCTTCCGAATTCAACAAACCCACCTTTTTTGTTCGGCTTCAGAAATAAAATCATGGTACCTGCGGCAGTGTTGCTCAGGGTGCCTTTCAGAGCCAAACCAATCGCTAAACCCGCAGCCCCCACTAAAGCTACCAAACTGGCAACATCTACAAGTGCGACTAAACAAACCGCATAAGAAGCCACTTGAGACAGCGAGCGATAATTTCATCTCCACCACTGACTTTGTCTGTCTTTTTAAATATCCCGAGGTTGACGAGCTTGGATACCACATAAGCCAAGATAAAATTGTCAAGAGCGTATTTTGCAAGATCAGCACAACGAGTGCCTAATGCGTATCATAAAAAACCGTAATGTGTTCCATAGTTACTGCGTGACTCAATAAGTTTACTGTTCAATATTTATGTATTAAAGCGCTCCATAGATTAGATAACTGTTGTATCCCAAATAACACACCAACAGAACAACGCCCTCACTGCGAGAAATTGTCTGTGATTTGCCAAAACGAGCAGCGGTCAACAACAGTAATCCCGTGACAAAAAGCATCGATGTCCAGTCACGCCAGAAGACTTCAGCACCAATATTGGCAATAGGTGTAATGGTGCCCGCAATACCGATGACTGCTAAGGAGTTAAACATATTTGAGCCTACCACATTACCCACAGCTATATCATGCTCGCCTTTACGAGCCGCCACTATAGATGCCGCTAATTAGGGTAACGACGTTCCTAAGGTCACAATAGTTAGGCCAATCAATAAATCGCTGACACCGAGTTGTTGTGGGATTTCCACAGCTCCCCACACCAAAATGCGCGAGCTGATAATCAGTAACACTAACCCTGTAAACAGCCAGAAAATGGAAGACTTCTGTGACATACGTTGGCTAGACAGTTCGTAGCCCATCTATTGCTCTAAGTAGTCTCCCTTTGAGCGTAGTGCGCTCCAGATTGACCAACCAATCAAAAGCATGAATCCACCAATCAAAGTCCAGGCTTCTAACGTGCTGATATGGTGATTCCATAGCATTGCACCAACGCCAAGCGTAATGACTAAAAGTATGGAAAAAGTCCCTTACGAGAGTATTCAGTATCAATGGTTCAGAACAAATCCATTGCACCGTAAACACTAAACTCAATTTTAACTGGTAATGCCACGTGTTTCGAATCAATATTAAATACTTTGTTAAATAGCTAGGCGAAACCTATAAGCCTATATCTCGATTCATTTTCTCTCCTCGGTTAAATTTATTTGATTCTGTTTTAGCTAACTCTTCATATTCTTCACATCGGTAGTCCAGACGAGTGCTTTTAGAACCAAGCGGGTCTTTGTTGCGTAATTCGGTCAGAGCACCAAACTGCCTGAAGTTGAGCAATTATTATACAGTACACTGAGTTTCAGGCATACCAAACCCTGTAAGTTTGTTCAACTCTTTAATCATGGCGTAAGTTTCATCAACCTGAGCATTGTAGTTTCTCTGGCTTAACCGCTCAACTAACAACTTCTTCACTCGATACATTGCTGTCTCTGATAGTGAGCGTTTATGGTAGCCGTATCGTTTTTTTCCACTTACACTTGGATACGTATGACATCGTGACAATCCCCTGTGTCATAAGCGCCATCACCTAATATCGCTATGATTTTACGACTTGTTTGCTTGAGCAAGTAAGGGAGGACTTCTGCATAGGTAACATTAGATAAAATCAGTTCTGCCGCAACGATTTCGTAAGTGCTGGTATCGATAGCTCAATGCCATTTTCTCCAGACTCTACACTTCCCGCCAGTCCATGCTTCTTGACCTTCCGTTTACCTTCACCATAGACCTTGAGACCTGCCGCATCGAGGGCTAGATGATATATTACACATCTAGTCTTTGGTTTAAATAAAACCTCGACTTGCTTAGCTCTTCGACTGATACAACTGTAATGTGGACAGGCTATAGGGACGTTAGCCAATGAAAAAAACAGAATCGATAAACCCTTGCAATGTTCTCAACGGTATTGAGAAAACTCGTTTCACTATAAGCACAGTGATAATGGCTAAACCTCTGAACTGACAAGGTTTACCACGTTTACCTTGCTTATTCTACTTCCACTTGCGAATGGCTTCTTCATCAATCCAGAAAGTGAGAGAACCACGGTTGATTAGAGATGTCATCCATGGCCAAACTGGTTTCAAGATCGTACTACTCTGAGGTAGTGCTCGATAGTCCAAATTGGAGCCAGTTTACCGACTTAGTCGACCAAATATATAGTAAATTTAACGAAGAAAGTGCTAACTAAAAGATAGCTATTCATTCTTGTTTTGCAATAAAGCAATGGGATGAAGCAAGGCATCCTTAGTACTGACATCCAACACTTTTACTTTTCGAAAACGTTCCGGTTCTTTGATCGCGACATCATGAGCAAAGATCACAAACTTCGCTTTCTTGATGTCTTTCTCGGTAATTCGGTTGATGACGCCATTCGCCCCTTGGGTTTCGACTTTAATCTTAATGCCGAGTGCACAAGCTGCTTTTTCCAATGACTTCGCCGCTAAGAACGTATGTGCCACACCTGATGGACAAGATGTAACCGCCAAAACATCCGCCTCACCTTCGCCTTGAACAGAACCATATACTTGAGAATGACCTTTGTAGCTCTCATCTTCTGTGACGGTTTTCTTTAGTGCAATCACGATCAACGCGGTGGTAACAGAACCAGCAATCGTGCCGATGATGTAACCAATTTTTCCATCCACAACAGGGAGAACAATCCAACCGCCCCACGGTGCATGGTTCATTACGTGGAACATAAAGCCAATCACGTTACCGACAATGCCACCCGCCACAATAGCGGGTAACACTCGTGCAGGGTCGCCAGCGGCAAAAGGAATCGCACCTTCGCTGATGCCGATCATACCCATGATGCCCGCCGCTTTACCGGCCTCACGCTCATCACGTTTAAATTTACTTGGCGATAGGAAAGTCGCTAACGCCATGCCCAGAGGCGGGGTACAGATCGCAATACCGACACCACCCATTAGCCACGGCTGAGTATTCACTTGAGTCTGAGCAAACAAGGTCGCCACTTTGTTGATGGGGCCGCCCATGTCAAACGCGGTCATTGCACCCAGTACAGTGCCCAACATCACTTTGCCCGAGCCCGCCATACCTGTAAGTACATCGTTCATGGTCGTCATTGCGCTGGCTATCGGTGAGCCGATCACCCACATCACTGCGCCACAGGTGACAAACGTACCAACCAGTGGGTAGATAAAGATGGAGCCGAGCGAACTCATGCTGTCCGGCAATTGAATCTTCTTCAGTAACCAAACCACAAAGCCGGCGAAAAATCCGACCACAATCGCGCCCAAGAAGCCGGTGTTGTAGTGACTAACCGCAATCCACGAACCAATCATACCCGGAGCCAGACCCGGCTTATCCGCAATCGAATAGGCAATGTAACCACCCAATACCGCGGTAAACAGCGTCAAACCTGCGATACCCATCTCAGCGATATCTGCCAGAATCCCCTCTTCCGGAACGCCGCCATGGCCCGAAATCATCACAGACAGAGACAACAACACGCCGCCCGCGACAATAAACGGAATCATATGAGAAGTGCCAAACAGCAAGTGTTCCTTCATTCTGCCGAGCTTTTGCGCCCAAGGGCTGAGTGGCTCAGACGCAAACTCTAAAGGATCGATACCAGAGTCATTCGCGTTTGATTGAATATCAGTAAGTAACTCGCGCGCTTCCTCCACTGACTCCGCCGCTTTTAACTTATTGACGAAACCATCTTCAATGATTTTGGTGGAAATTTGTGCCAAGACTTCGATGTGGTGATGGTCATCCCCATCCGGAGAAGCCAACATAAAAAATACGTCAGACAGTTCGCCATCATCGGCACCGTAATCAATCCCTTTTCGGCTGATGCCCACTGCGACTGCGGGTTTAGCGACTGCATTACTTTTGGCGTGAGGAATGGCAATACCCTCGTCAAAGCCGGTATTGCCAATCTCTTCTCGTTTCCAAATGTCCGCCAAGAACTGACTTTTGCTAGTGAGCTTGCCCGCCGCGTCCAACAATTCGACGAGCTCTTTGAGCGCTTCATCTTTGGTTTGAGCCTGCAAATCCAAGCAAATGGTTTCCGGCTCAATAAGGTTTAATATGTCCATTGTTTGTACCTTGCAATGTTCACGCTCGTGAGTCATGAGTTATTTGTTCCATCTATGACTGTGTACAGAGTAACCAACACTTTCTGTTTTCAATACAGGATAAAAAGTGCATTAACTGGATTAATGTAACATGAGATTTAAACTGTGATAGAGCTCTTGCGATTATCTGCTTTAAATCCATCCTTTCGTCGACCACTATGCTAAAATCCACAAAAAATAAAATGGATAGAACATGAAAATCGTAGCGGTGACAGCGTGCCCTACAGGCATCGCTCATACTTATATGGCGGCAGATGCTCTAATGAAAGCTGCGCCTAAGCATAACGTACAAATTAAGGTCGAGACGCAAGGTGCGATGGGTATTGAGAATCAGCTCACTCCCCACGACATTGCACAGGCGGATCGTGTCTTAATTGTGTCCGATATTGAGATTGAACAACCAGCCCGCTTTGAAGGCACCAACAAAGTCCAAATCCCAATTGAAGATGTGTTACTCAATGTCGATAAAGTGTTCCTCGTGCACTGTCGATGATACGCTGTGCTGATGAACGAATACCAAATCACCTTTTTTGTCGACGATATTAATGCCAGTGCTCACGTAGCGCAGCCCCTCAATCGCGTCGCCAAAAAGTTCAAAAGCACGATACACATCATCAACATAACGCAAAACCGCATCGCTGAACTCACCAAGTCAGTCGCGGTTTTACAGGTCGGCTTGCAACAAGGCGACCTGTGTCAAATCACTGCCATCGGTATTGACGCCGAGCTTGCCTGTTTCGTTATCAAAGACATCATTGCTGAGAACTTTACCGTTGTGGGTTCCCACATTAATTACGAGTTCTCAAGCCAACTTGCAGAGCGTCTTCCCCAGATTTGCCCACCGTGTGAAATCCAATGGCATTACGCCAAAGCGCACACCGAGCTCACCAAATTTGAGTGCTTGAAAGGGCTAGCTCAGCTTATTCATCCGATTCACCCAGACGAACTCATTCTCGCCTTTATCAAACGCGAAGAACGCTCTTCGACCGCAGTAACACCAGGCATTGCCCTGCCCCATGTCATGTTCGAAGGTGTGGACCACATTTCTGTCGCGGTTATCGCGAACGAGATTCCGATGGATTGGGCATCTAAAATGGGTGAAGTGCATCTTGCTATAGCATTAGTAATGCCAGCAAAACCCACACGCGAGCACATCATTGCGGCAACCAACTTGACTCGTAATCTGCTGACCGACCAAATGGCTGAACGTTTACTGCTAACAAAAAGCAGCGTCGACTTGCAGGCGCTTCTGATGTACGCCATGTCGAGGCTGCTCGCTTAATCTTTACTTGCTTTAAATTGAACCGCGATATTCAGTCGGTGTTCTGCCCGTGCGGTTCTTAAAGACTCGACAGAAGTAGTTCACATCTTTGAATCCACAGCGCACCGATACCTCATTCAACTTAAAGTTGTATTTCTTGAGCATAAACTTCGCGCGGTCTACCCGTACCCACGTAATGTAATCGGCTAACGTCATGTGACCTTGCTGACGGAACAAACGCGACAAATGGTTAGAAGAGATGCTGAACCTCGACGCAATACTGTCACGCGTGATCGGGCGGTGAAAGTTCTCTTGGATGTAGATACAAATGCCCTGATACAGATCTTGCACTCGACTGTGCGCCTGCATCTCAATAGGTGCATCTAACATCGACTTAGCGTATTGCAACAAGGCTTGCAGTAACAACTCATCCATTGGCTTTTTATTGCACTCACGAGCCAATGAACTCAGTGCTTCCAAGATATTATCAATGGCAAATCCAGAACGAGTTTGAATACTGTGTTTTTGAATATCGTAAAAGCTCGCTTCCCCTTTACGTTTGGACACGAGACTCAAACCCAATTGACGGCGACCAAAGAGAATACTTAATACCGAGCAATCTGTATCCCAGTCAGGTTTATTCCAACAGTTAGGCGGAATAAATATCGCATCACCGGTTTTCGCCACGATATGCGTCACTTTGCGATCATGACTTTCCATTTCATTAATATATTCACCAGATAAGACCAATTCTAATCGAGGGAAGTTAACCTGATAGCTAAATTCAGGTGGTGTATGAAAATCACCAGCAAACCATATATTGTGGAATGGTTCTCGCTCGTTTAATACTGATGAAATCAAATCATGAAAAATCATTTTACGTACTCTTAAACACGCATCCATGATGCTATACCTATAGATATACACCCTACTAGATTTTTGTGCTATTGAGCAAAATCACACTTCCATTTTAAGGTTACAAAAATCCAGTTAACGCATCAATTATCCAGTCTATCAAATCATCAACAAAGCCTTTAAACCCTTATATATGGGAGCAATAACACATTTCACTTATGGTTCGTCGACTTCTACATAATGTCACAGATATGCAGTAAGTTTATCCAGTAGACGATCTACATCACACTCTAGTCGGGCGGTTACAATCGTCCAGTAAATGCATTTTTTCTTCACTACTGTCTCCGCTTGGTTAATTTCAAAATACCCCTGAAATAAAAATTATATTTATAGGGGTTCGACAATGATCACCAAACTAATAAATGAAGACTTGATTAAGCTTGATCTTCAAGCGACTTCAAAAGAAGACGTATTTAAAGAACTGGTTGCAGTTCTACACGCCCAAGGTCGTATTTCAGACCAAGAGCAATTTCTTGCAGATATAAAAGCACGTGAAGAATTAGGTAACACCGGATTTGAGGATGGCGTTGCTATCCCACACGCGAAAAGTGCCGCGGTTCTTGAACCAGCGGTTGTGATCGGCGTAAGCAAATCAGGTATCGAATACGGCGCAGAAGACGGTTTGCCTTCAAAACTGTTCTTCATGATCGCTTCTCCAGACGGTGGCGATAACCACCATATCGAAGTTCTCGCAGAGCTGTCTTCAAAACTGATTGAAGATGGTTTTATTGATGCGTTCTTAGGTGCAGCAAACAGCCAAGACGCACTGGCACTCCTACTTGCTAAAGAAGAGCCACAAGCAGTGGCAGACGCACCAGCAAACCAAGGTTTCATCATTGGTGTTACTGGTTGTCCTGCGGGCGTTGCGCACACTTACCTAGCGGCAGAAGCGCTAGAGAAAGGTGCAGCGGCGATGGGCTACGAAATCAAGGTTGAAACGAACGGTTCAATCGGTGTGAAAAACAGCCCAACCGCAGAAGAAATCGAACGTGCAGACGCAATCATCGTGGCATGTGACAAGCAAGTCGACATGAACCGCTTTGCGGGCAAACGCGTGGTAAAAACCAACGTAAAAGCCCCTATCCGCGATGCACAAGGTCTGATTAACGAAGCGTTAGGCGCTCCTACATACCAAGCAGAAGCAAGCAGCAATGCACAAGCGTCTGTGGCAAACAAAGCCTCTCAGGCTCGCTCTGACCTGTACCGCTACTTGATGAACGGCGTATCACACATGATCCCATTCGTTGTAACGGGTGGTCTGTTGATTGCACTTGCTCTTGCAGTCGGTGGTCAGCCAAGTGAAGCTGGCATGGCAATTCCTGAAGGCAGCATGTGGAACCAAATCCTCAACGTAGGTGTGGTTGCCTTTACGCTGATGATCCCAATCCTAGCTGGTTACATTGCTTACGCGATTGCTGACCGTCCTGCTCTAGCTCCTGGCTTGATCGGTGGTTGGATTGCAAACAACGGTTCTTTCTACGGCGCAGACGCTGGTACAGGCTTTATCGGTGCCATCATCGCTGGTCTGCTTGTGGGTTACTTCGTGAAGTGGATTACGTCGATTAACTACCACAAATTCATTCAACCTTTAGTGCCAATCATGATTGCGCCAATCACAGGTTCGCTATTCATCGCTGGTCTTTTCATCTTCGTTATCGGTGCACCAATCGCAAGTCTAATGGACGGTCTGACTGCGCTACTAACAAGCATGAGTACAGGTAACGTCGTTCTACTAGGCATCGTACTTGGTGGTATGGCTGGCTTCGATATGGGTGGTCCATTCAACAAGGTCGCGTTCCTATTCTCTGTGGGCATGATTGCGAGCGGTCAAACTCAATTTATGGGTGCGATGGCGTGTGCAATCCCTGTTGCACCTCTAGGCATGGCACTGGCAACGGCGCTTGGTCGTAAGTTCGACCTGTTCGAAGAATCAGAAACCGAAGCGGGCAAAGCAGCTGGTGCAATGGGTCTGGTTGGTATCTCTGAGGGTGCGATTCCGTTCGCAGCGCAAGATCCAATGTCAGTGATTCCTGCAAACGTACTTGGCTCAATGGTAGCGGCAGTAATGGCGTTCTCATTCGGCATTACCAACAGTGTTGCTCACGGCGGTCCAGTTGTGGCTCTACTTGGCGCGATGAACCACCCAGTACTTGCTCTGATTTGTATGGCAGCTGGCGCAGTGGTTACCGCAGTAACGTGTGTAACTCTGAAGAAAGTTCGTAAAGCAAAAATGATGCAAGCAGCCGCTTAATCACCCCTACCCCCAAATGGCTCCTGTGGCTTGGGCAATGTCGCCCAAGCCATGATTTTCTCTCATGGTGACACTCTATGTCTGATTTAACGATGTCCGATACACAAACGATTCAAACTCAAGCTAAGCATCCGATGTTTTTCCTGATGAACAACGTGATTCAAAACTACGCTTGGGGCAGTACTACTTCTGTTAACCAACTGTTTGGCATTGAAAACCCAACGGGCGAACCACAAGCAGAAGTATGGATGGGCGCGCATCCAAACGGTTGCTCATTGGTGATGGTAAACGGTGAGGAGACCAAACTCTCTTCACTGATTGCTCAAGACATGAATGCCTTTCTGAGTGAAGAAGTCACAAACCGTTTTGGTGAACTTCCATACCTGTTTAAAGTGCTTGCCGCTGAGAAAGCACTGTCGATTCAGGTTCACCCAAACAAACAGCAAGCAGAATTAGGCTTTGCACTGGAAGAAAAACAAGGCATTCCCCTAACCGCTGCAAATCGTAACTACAAAGATCCAAACCACAAACCTGAGTTGGTTTACGCGCTAACCGAATACCAAGCAATGAATGGCTTCCGCCCAACCAGTGAAATCATCAGCTTCTTCTCTGAGCTGGCAATTCCTGAGCTACAAGGCTTGGTGGATGATCTTATCGCAAACCAAACGCCAACGGGCTTGGCGACCTTCTTCTCGGGTCTACTGTCACTAGAAGGCGAACAGAAAGAGATGGCGTTGACGGTGCTATTGGCTCAAGCTCGCATCACCGACTTGCCTCTGTTCAACCTCATTCTTGAACTAGAGAAGCAATACCCTGGAGATATTGGTTTATTTGCACCACTGATGCTCAATGTCATTACCCTACAACCGGGCGATGCCATGTTCTTAGATGCAGAAACGCCACACGCTTACTTGAAAGGTACGGGTCTTGAGATCATGGCGAACTCAGACAACGTATTGCGCGCGGGTCTAACACCAAAATACATGGACGTGAAAGAGCTCGTTGCATGCACACGCTTCAACGAGAAGCCATTCGACAGCCTATTGCTCGCACCAAACGAAATCGACGATATGTTGGAATACCCAATCCCAGTCGACGATTTCAAATTCGCCATCGTTAAGCAAGCTCACCAGCGCACTCTAGAAGTTCAAACCGCAGAGATCCTTATGCCTCTGGATACCAAACTTGTGCTAACTCACGCAAACGGCGAAACATGCGTGGTTGAAAAAGGACAATCAGTTTTCATTCCAGCTTACGCAAAACAGGTTACTTTGGATTGTGAAGGTCGTGTTGTGCGCGCTTACAGTTAGTGAACGCTAATTAAGCTTCCTTCATACTGTTACATTTTATAGTTCAGCCAATAACCGCCGTTATTGGCTTTTGATATTCATTCATCCTAGTTTTATATTGATATATTGGAGAGCTAAATCACACTTAAGCTTGTGTGATACAAAAATATAGTTATTGGATTTTTTTTACTATTTCAGAAAACCGTAACATTAATTAAATTTGCCTCATTACTTCAGTACCAATGAGTCACAAAATGATTACAGAACTAACAAACGTCAATTTAATTAAAGGCAATCTTCAAGAAAATAATAAAAAAGAAGTCTTTGAAGAGCTAGCGAAAATGCTATTCGAAAATAATCGAATCAGCAGCAAAGAGGCTTTTTTAACCGACATAGAAGCACGTGAAACATTAAGCGTGACTTCAATGGACGGCATCGCCTACCCACACGCAAAAAGCAAAGCGGTCACAGAGCCTGCAATCGCTGTTGGCGTAAAGCGCGAAGGCATCGAGTATGGCGACGAAGAGGGAGTCAAACCGACCGTATTCTTCATGATTGCTTCACCAGATAACGGTGCCGACCACCATATTTATGTTCTTCAAGAATTGTTCGGTAAATTTAGCGAAGAGTTTATTGAAGATATTCATAACGCAAAAGACGAAAACCAAATACTAAATATTTTAATTAATTCATAAGGCGTGAAATTATGAGTACAATCACAGCTCAAGCTAGTAATAATAGCGATTTCAAAAAAATCCTAAGTACCATGAAAGGTCACCTTTTATTCGGTACTTCTCACATGCTTCCATTTATCGTTGCGGGTGGTGTACTACTGGCGCTGGCGGTAATGGCATCAGGTAAAGGTGCGGTTCCTGCGGACGGTTTATTGGCGGATATATCTAATATCGGTATTAAAGGTCTGGTGCTGTTCCCAATTATTCTTGGTGGCTTCATTGGTTATTCAATTGCAGACAAACCGGCACTTGCTCCAGCGATGATCTCTTCTGGCATCATGGCTGACATGGGCGGCGGCTTCCTTGGTTGTATCGTAGCGGGCTTCATCGCTGGTGGTGTGGTATTCCAACTTAAGAAAATCCCTCTTTCTGCTAACATGACTGCGTTGGGCGCTTACTTCATCTACCCACTTGTTGGTACGCTTATCTCTGCAGGTATCGTTCTATGGGGTATCGGTGAGCCAATCAAGATCTTCATGGCTTCTATGAACGAATTCCTAGCTTCTATGGCTGGCGCTTCTAAAGTGGTTCTAGGTACGATTCTTGGTGGTATGACTGCATTCGATATGGGCGGTCCAATCAACAAAGTAGCAACGCTATTCGCTCAAACTCAAGTTGATACTCAACCTTGGCTAATGGGTGGTGTTGGTATCGCAATCTGTACGCCTCCTCTAGGTATGGCACTAGCAACATTCCTATTCAAGAAGAAGTTCACTAAGCAAGAGCAAGAAGCAGGTAAAGCAGCAGCAATCATGGGCTCTATCGGTATCTCTGAAGGTGCTATCCCATTCGCAGCAAACGACCCAGTACGCGTTCTTCCTTCAATCGTTGCTGGTGGTATCGTTGGCTGTGTGTTCGGCTTCCTAACAGACGTACTACTACACGCACCATGGGGCGGTCTAATCACAGCACCTGTATCAAGCAACATCCCAATGTACGTTGTGGGTATCGCACTAGGCTCACTAACAACAGCAGTTATCGTTGGCTTCTGGAAACCAGTTGCTGAAGAAAAAGCAGAAGACGAAATCGTAGAAGCAGCACCGACGCAAGCTCAAGCGGCTCCAGCAGCAGGCGAAGGCGAGTACGACATCGTAGCAGTAACATGTTGCCCATCTGGCGTAGCACACACATTCATGGCTGCGAAAGCACTAGAGAAAGCAGGTGCAGCAGCAGGTCTGAAAATCAAAGTAGAAACTCAAGGTCAAAACGGTATCCAGAACCGCATCACTGACCTAGATGTAGCAAACGCGAAGCTGGTTATTCTAGCTCACGATATCCAAGTAAAAGACGCTCACCGCTTTGCAAAAGCAAACGTTGTTGAGTGTTCAACGAAAGAAGCGATGCGTAACGCAACGACTCTTGTGAAAGCTTAAACCTTAAGCTCCTCCCCCTAAGAGCCCTTTCCCCCAAAGGGCTCTATTTCAAGTTTTTAAGTTTTAGTAATACCCCTGATTTTTTTAATTATATAACCCTACAATTTACAAGGCTTTAAAAATGAAATTCAAACCTTCCCTACTCGCTTGCGCAGTTCTCAGTGGTCTAGTCGGTCTGACAGGCTGTAACGACGACACAACCAACATTTATGAAGGCGGTGACACCAACCCTGCACTGCCGGATATTCCTGACGGCGGCAAGCCAGTATGTCCTCCAGTTGGCGATGGCGACTGTGATGACAAGCCAAACCCAGAAACACCTGAAATCGACATGGGCGTTCACATCCCAGTAGATTTCGCCGATATGGACGTAACACGCTACGTCAACCCATTCATCGGCACAGGTAACCTAGGCAACACCTACCCTGGTGCAACCACACCACACGGCATGGTGCAGCTTTCTCCAAACAACGGTTCTAACGGCTGGGAATACATTTCAGGCTACTACTACCACGACGCACGTACTTCCGGTTTCTCTCATACCCACCTTTCCGGAGCAGGTGCTGGCGACTTGAACGACATTCTCGTCATGCCAATCAACTCGCGTTCGGACTACATGATTGATGAAGGTTCGGCAACGCTAAACCTAGAAGCGTCTCGCTTCCAACATCGTGACGAGCAAGCGACGGCAGGCTACTACAAAGTCGACCTATTGGATTACGACATCAAAGCCGAGTTAACGGCGTCGGATCGCGTTGGTGTACACCGTTACACCTTCCCTCGTGATGAGAAGTCAGAAATCATCGTGAACACTGGCTTCAAAATTAACTGGGACTACACCTCAGATTCTTACTTGAAATGGGACAAAGAAAATAACCGTCTTGAAGGTCACCGTTTCTCTGATGGTTGGGCACCAAGCCAAAAAGAATTCTTCGTGATGGAATTCGACCAACCAATCAAAAACGTTCGCTTTGCTTACTACGATAAAGAGCAAGGTCGTTACATGGACGTGCCAGAAGGCATCACTGAAATCGGTAACGAGACACGCGGCAAGTACCAATACGCGCGCGCTTACGTAGAGTTCGACACATCCAAAGACGGCTTAACGGTTGAAGCGAAATTGGCACTATCAAACGTTGAGATCGGCGAGAACGGCAAGTCTGGTGCTTCTCTTAACATGACAGAAGTTGCGGGCATGAACTTCGATCAAGTACGCGAAGCGGCAACGAAGAAATGGGAAGACGAACTCGGCAAGATCCAAGTCTCTGGCGACGAGGATTACAAACAGACGTTCTACACCGCGATGTACCACTCGTACCTAGGTCAAACCATTCACTCTGACTTAGATGGTCGCTACCGCCAAGTTCACCAAGGTCGCAATGCATACCCAGATGGCAACACACCTTGGGGCGACAAGATCGATACGCTGAAAGAGTCAATCCGCACTGCCGATGCCAACAAAGATGGCAAAGCAGACTTCACGCGCTACGACACTTTCTCTTTGTGGGATACCTACCGCGCAGTTCAACCGCTGTCTTCGATTCTTGAGCCTGACCGCCTAGCCGACGTGGTGCTGTCTATGCTGTCTTACGCCGAAGAAGAATGGGTAGATGACAAAGGCAACGTGCGCAAAGGTCGCCTGCCTGAGTGGACATTCAAAGGCAACGAAACAGGCATGATGATGGGCATGCACTCAACGCCTGTGATTCATGATGTGTTGTCGAAAGGCTCACTAGAAAAACGCATGATCGACCTTGGCTTCACAGAAGCGGAGCGCAAAGACGTTAAAGAACGTTTAGTTGAAGCGATGATCACAGACGCACGCGCCGCAACGAGCCAAGGCGTAGCATGGATCAAAGAGTACGAAGAACAAGGTTACGTGCCAGCGCAATTGCACGACACTCCACCAGATTCTTACGGCGGTCACTCACCATTTAAAGACTCTTGGACAGCATCTTACTCGCTTGAGTACTCAATGAACGACTGGGCAATCGCGCAATCGATCAAAGAAGTGTTCGGAGAAGAAGACCCACGCTACACCGAGTTCGCTAACCGTTCTAAAAACTGGCAAGCGCAATTCGACTTCGGTGGTAAACAATACCAAGGTTGGTTCAAAGCCCGTGACTATGATGGCGAGTTTATAGATGCTGGTTGGGTAGACCCAATCACTGGTCGTGCGGTGGGTAAAGACTGGCGTCCAGACATGTTCAACTGGGCATTCTCTGAATCGAACGGCTGGCAATACTCGTTCAGTGTTCAGCACGACATTCATGGCTTAATTGACCTGATGACACGCTTCGACAAGACACAAAACCCTGAAGCAGAACGCGGTGACTTGTTCGCAGCGCGCTTGGATGAATACTGGTCAACCTACCCAGATCGCAACGCAGGCGACAACCAATTCCCAGTGTTCAACACAGGTAACGTTGGTCAGCACGTTCAAGGTAACGAACCAGATATCCACGTTCCTTACTTGTACAACTACGTGGGTCAACCTTGGAAAGGTCAGGCAGCCATCGCCGCAGCGACCAACATTTGCTACAAGAACACCGCTGACGGCATTTGTGGTAACGACGACTTCGGTACGCTTTCTGCGTGGTTCGTGTTCCGTGCACTTGGCTTCTACCCAGTGAATGCTTCTTCCGGCATCTACGAAATCGGTACTCCGCTGTTTGAAAGCGCGTCTATCGATGTCGGCAACAACCAGAAGTTCACGGTTACGGCGAAGAACGTTAGCCGCAAAAACATCTTCATTCAGTCGGCTCGCTACAACGGCAAAGACTTCAACCGCACTTACCTAACTCATGACGAAATCATGTACGGCGGTGAGTTGGAGTTCGTGATGGGCGACAAACCAAATCAACGTTGGGGCTCTTTAGAGCAAGATCTTCCACCAGCACAAGGCATCGGTGAGTTCTTGCATGAGGAAGAGATGCCAGCAGGTTCTCGTTAATCCCAATAGTGACAACTCAGCCGGGAGAGCGCATCTCCCGGCTATCCCTACAAGAAAATTTTATAAGCAGTCCTTTAGAAACAGTCTCTTATAAACACTTTTTATATACGAATAACGACAAAACGGTATGCACATGTTTAAACGTAATCTTATCTCTTTGGCTATCCTGGTTGGTCTGACGGGTGGCTTGGCTGGCTGTAACAGCGACAACGATTCTTCCTCTTCACTACCGGGCGATCCAATTGTTGATCTTGCGGTATTGAAATACGTCGATCCTATGATCGGCACAGCAGCTTCTGGTCATACGTTCCCGGGCGCGACGGTACCGGCAGGTATGGTTCAACTGTCTCCAGATACTTTCATCGGCTCTAACACAGACCATGAATCAGGGCTTAACCCTTGGCACTCAGCTTCTGGCTACTGGGATTCATCTAACTACGAAACTGGCGAAGTGGTTAACACTGACGTTCCGCTGTACGGCTTCTCCCATACTCACCTTTCAGGTACAGGCGCAACGGACTTAGGCGACATCTTGGTTCTGCCATACGCAGACATGGCAAACACACAACTGAACTCTTTCGACAAAGCCAATGAAGAAGCAAGCGCAGGCTACTACAAAACCAAGCTAAACCAAGGTCAAATCGAAGTAGAGTTGAGCGCAACCAAACGCGTTGGTTTGCACAAATACACTTTTGCTGATGGCGCGGACCGTAACGTGAAGTTCGATTTGGGCCATACCCTAATGAACAACAACGGCAAATCTTTGAAGAACAAAGTAGAAGTGGTGGACGAATACACCATTCGCGGTCGTAAAACATCAACAGGCTGGTTCCAAGGGCAAGATCACCAAGGTCAAGACATCTTCTTCTACGCGAAATTCAACCAACCAATCGCCAAAGCAATGTTAGGCGAACAAGACCTTGAACCAACGCGCGAAATGCGCAATGGCGCGGTTTACTCAGGCGATGATCTGACCGCTTACCTAAACTTCGGCACAGGCGAAGAGCCAATTGAAATCCGCGTGGGTATCTCTCCAGTTAACTGGCAAGGCGCACAGAAAAACTTAGAAGCGGAAGCACCAAGTTTCGACCTAAAAAAAGTAAAAGAAGACGCAGAATACGCGTGGGCTGAGAAGCTGGCGAAAATCAAAGTAGAAGGCGGCACAGACGCAGAGAAAACCAACTTCTACACGGGCATGTACCACATGATGATCGCCCCAATCGAGTTCTACGATGTGGATGGTCAATACGTGGATATGCTTGGCACAGTGCGCACACTGAAAGATGGCGACACGCCAAACTACTCGATTTACTCAACGTGGGATACGTTCCGCGCGGTTCACCCAATGTGGACCATCATCGACCCAGACCAAGCAACGCTTTACGTGAAAGACTTGATTCGTAAATCTAACGACGAGTTTGGTTTATTGCCGAAATGGGAAGGTCACGGTTCAGAAACCGGCACCATGATCGGCTACCCATCGGCAGCGATTTTAGGCGATGCGGTAACCAAAGGCTTGATTGATGCAGAGCAGGCTTACACCGCGTCAGTAAAATCAGCACGCTACACGCCACATGAATACCCACAGATTCATGACGACATCCTAAGCTCACTCATGGCTGGTCAGTTGAACTACCACGAGAAAGAACAGTGTGTTCGTTACCCGAACTGGAACTCAGTGTCGTACTCATTGGAATTCTCATTCTACGATTGGACGATCGCAGAAATGGCGAAAGCCGCTGGCGATATGGACGCGTATGAAGAGTTCAAAGCTCGTTCTTACAACTCTTTGAAACACTGGGATGCAGAAGCAGGTAACGCAGACGGCACGGGCTTCTTTGTACCGACAGAATTGAAAGAAGGCGACCCATGTGCGCTGAAATACGCTTCAACTGATTTCGACCCATACAAGTCTGACGCGTTCTACTACACAGAAGGCAACGCGTGGCAGTGGCAATGGGCGTTCATGCAAGACTTGGACAAGCTGACTGAAATCATGGGCGGCACACAAGGTCTGAACGACAAGCTGAATAACCTATTTACTGCCGATCCAAATGGCGGTGAAGCGCACCAAGACATGACAGGCTACATCGGTCAGTACATTCACGGTAACGAGCCTTCGCACCACGTTATCTACTTGTACAACCGTACTGAAGAATCTTACAAGGCGCAGGAATACCTAGACCAAGTTTACGACCAGTTCTACAAACCGACACCAGACGGCATCATCGGTAACGAAGACGTAGGTCAAATGTCGGCGTGGTACTTGATGTCAGCACTGGGCTTCTACCAAATCTCGCCAACCGATCCAACCTACAGCATCGGTCGTCCAATCTTCGACAAAGCGACGGTAGACATTGGCTCTGGCACCTTCACGGTAACGGCTGAGAACAACGGTCCAGACAACATGTACATCAAAGAAGTAACCATCAACGGTAAGCCTCTGGATGTTTACAACACCTTCCAGCACAGCGAATTCAAAGCAGGCGGCGAACTTCACTTCGTGATGACAGCTGACAAGTCTGAAGCAATGCAAGCCAACCTAGGCGAATAATGATTTTGAGGGGACCTCGTGTCCCCTTTTCTCGTGGAATAAAAACAATGAAACTAAAAAGAACCCTACTCTCTACTGCAGTGTTAACCGCCATGCTTGGTCTTGCTGGTTGTGGCAGCGACTCTGATCCAGAAACTCCAGTTATCTCTACCCCTACTTTGGAATTCGTTGATACCTTGATCGGCACCAAAGGTCTTGGCAACGTTAACCCGTCTCCAGTTATGCCAGAAGGTATGATTCAACCGTCACCAGATAACTTCGATCCAAACGGTTGGAATGGTAAAGGCTCGCCTGTTGAATACGATCCTGTGCACAGCCTGCTTTCTGGCTTCTCAATGACCCACATTTCCGGCGCAGGTAAAGGCGACCTAAACGACTTCGCTTTCTTGCCATACACAGGCTTCAATACCGATGCCGTAACCATGGATAAAAGCTCGGAAGTGGCAGAGGTTGGTTACTACTCGGTTGACCTTGTAGAAACTGGCGTAAAAGCTGAACTGTCGGCAACCGACCGCGTGGCGTTCCAACGTTACACCTTCAAGCCGGGTGAAGATCGCAAAGTACGTATCGACCTGCAACACGAACTGTTGGAACAATACGGCAACCACTCTCGCAGTATCTACTACAAACGCGTTAACGACACCACAGTCGTAGGCGCGCGTACCTCAAACGAATGGGGTCAATGGCAAACTGTGTTCTTCGCGGCAGAATTCTCTGATCCAATCATTGAAGAGAATCTGTACACCAAGCTGGCTTCTGAGAGCAAACTGACTCCAACTGACGCTACTGAAGTCGGCTTGGAAGATTACCGCGGCTACGCAGAACACAAACCAATGCCGGGCGAACCAGAACCTGATCCAGAACGTTTGGCGAAACGCGCAAACGATGTCCTGACGCATTTGAACTTTGGTAAGAGCGATGAGCCATTGGTGGTCAAAGTAGCTATTTCTGGCACTGGCGTTGACGGCGCACTGAAAAACCTAGAAGCAGACACTAACGGTTGGGACTTCGACAATGTCGTACAACAAAACCGCTTGGCTTGGGAAAACATCCTTGGCGAGTTTGAACTGGAAGGCGGCAACAAAGCCGACAAAACCATGTTCTACACCTCGCTCTACCGTACGTTTGTTGCTCCATTCCTATACCAAGATGTGGATGGCAAATACCGTGGCATGGATGGCAAAGTGCACCAAGCAGAAGATGGCTTAGTCAACTACTCAGTGTACTCAATGTGGGATACCTTCCGCGCCGCACACCCACTGAAAACCATCATCGATAAAGACCGCGCGATTGAACACGCACGCGATCTATTGAACAAATACCAAACGGGTGGCGTGTTGCCAAAATGGGAACTGCACTCAGATTACACCGGTGAAATGGTCGGTCATCCTGCGGTCTCGGTTATCGCCGATATCATGGTTAAACACCCAGAAGCCTTTACTGCTGCCGAGTTTGATTTGGCGTTGAAAGCCGCTGACGAAACGGTCAACTTCAACCTTGATAAAACTGAAAGCTGGGTGCCTTACCAAGATGCTTGGAACGGTGACAAACGCTTCACAGTAATGACGCGTCATAACGACTACCAAGAAGACGTCGGTTTTATTCCAGCTAACACCAAATGGGCGCCGGATTCTGGTGACAAACCGGGTTACGTGGAAGGCTTGAAAGTCGATAAATACGACGAGCTCGTGAACGAGTCGGTGTCTTACGGTCTTGAGAACGCTTACTACGACTGGTGTATCGCCCAGATCGCTAAACTTGCTGGCAACGACCAACAGTACGACCGCTACATGGCACGTTCTGAATCGTTCAAGAACTACTTCGATTACAACCCAGAACAATACGGCAAACTGCAAGACACCAAAGGCAACGCATTGGGTGCAACGGGCTTTATGCGTCCGGCTTACATGAACAGCGGCAGCAAGGTTTGGGCAAACAACCTGAAAGCCGAATGTTTGGACGAGAACATGGCGCTGTCTATCCCAGACGGTATGGACTACAACGCGTGTAAAGACCGCAAAGCACTCAACGAAAGTGACGTGTTCTGGCCTTACCGTGCTGAACACCGTGGTGAAGACTTTACTGAAGGCAACACGTGGCAATGGACATGGTTTGCACCGCACAACTTGAACGGTCTAGCCAACGTGATGGGCGGCGAGCACATCGACCGCACTGACTTCTCTCTTCCTGAAGACGTAACCGAACAAGGCAAAGCGGCATTCTTAGCCAACTTGAATGCGCTGTTTAATGCGGACTCCAACGCTGATACGAGCCAATCACACGACATGTCTGGCTACATCGGCCAGTTCGTGATGGGTAACGAGCCTGATCACCACGTGCCTTACCTATACAACTGGACGGCAGAACCTTGGAAGACACAAGAAATCGTCGACCAAGCGATGAACGAGTTCTACCACCCAACGCATGAAGGTCTGATTGGTAACGAAGACGTCGGTCAGATGTCGGCGTGGTATGTGATGTCTGCATTGGGCTTCTACCAAGTCACACCGGGCGAAGCAAGTTACACCATCGGTCGTCCTCTATTCGACAAAGCCGTGATTCCAGTCGCGGACGGTAAATTCACCATCACCTCAGAAAATAACAGCCAAGAGAGCATCTACGTGAAGTCGGTGACCATCAACGGCAAACAATTGAGTGACAACTTCAGCTTCGCGCACAGCGATTTGAAAGACGGTGGTGAGCTGCATTTCGTCATGACTTCAGACAAATCTGAAGCGATGAAAGCGCCTCAATAAGCTTCACTTGAAATGTGTTCCTCAGGCTAAAATAGCTTGAGGAATACAGGGGGATTTGATGTGATGAACGTATCTCCTATCTAGCTTCGTTGCGCCAAACTAATGGCGCACTTAGTATGAGTAGAAGTAACGGACAGCGTGTTGACAAAATCGGTCGAACCTTTCCAATGCTGAATTCTGCGATTTGATCTCATATGTAGATAGTCCAAGTCTCAACTCTATCTTAATGCACTTAGTAGCTTTGATGTGATCTTCGCACCTCCCTTCTAGCACCGTTGTACCAAACTAATGGTGCAACCAGTAAGAACAGGAGTAATCATCATGTCTATTAACGTTGTCGCATCGATATAACCAAAAACCTCTTTCAAGTATGCGTGTTGAGTGCTTTGATAATGGCGTATGTCTCCCCAACTTGTGCGTTGTAATTTCGAAGCGTGAGTGAAGCGCCTAGTAGTTGTTTTACGCGATACATAGCGGTCTCCGACGATGAAGGTCTGTGGTAACCATACTTTCGTTCCCACTTTTTTCGAACCATAGAGCTTTTGGTAAAAAAACAACTTTTCAATGTTTCACCTGAGCATAATCGCACCGTCAGCAATATTAATTATGTGTTAGTTAAATTGGTCAAGAGCGGTTCAACTTCAGTTGCAGTCGAAATATTGGAATCAATCTTAACTGTAGGTATGGAAGTCACGGACTTAGGTTGTTTATCTAATGAGTTACTGAGCAAACATCGAGATTTACTTAACCACCTAATTACAAGGTGGTTCAAACCCTAGGTAAAAACCAATAACTGCTTTGCTGTAACAATCAACTAATTGAGTAAGCCAAGGTCGGCCCAATGGCACGCGATGTTCTTCATGTACAGCAAAGAGATCTACTACCGTATGATCTATTTCTACCCTCTCAAAGACGTAAAAACTCAACATCTTTTTTCCCATCCGACGGAACTCTATTTTCACGACTCGCTCCCCCTTCTCCGCGGTCAGTAATTCGAAAGGGACCTTCTTTTTAACCCGTTTCCGAAGGGATTCATAAGTTGGCTATTTGTACTTCGTTCCATTGTTCAGATTATGCTGACGTAATTGCCTTCGCACGCGCTTGTTGGCCCTTCTGATACGCGCTTTTCGCCCAAAGATAACTTTTTCTACAGCTTGTTTCATCAAAGCATCAACGAATGTTGGTTCTTGACTTTACTATTACCCTTATCTTTATTCCTTGGAGCTATACAATCAGATACTCTGAAAACCAACCACCGGTGTATTGATATTGCACTTGGAATAATCCTGTCATATAACCGTTGTAGTACAACACGATGTGGTTCAATAGTCTTTGGAATGATTTTTCGCACTTACAGTGCTAAATAACGAAGAATGCTTAGACGAAAAGTAATTTGAGTGGCTATATTGTCAGGAAATGCAGATATATCTCGATATGTTTCTTCATCAACATCGCTGGTATCGACACCCTCTCATTTGGCTCAGGCTTTTCTTGCTGAAGTGCCGACTTCCGATGAAAACTCGAGAACGATTTCTTAGGCATAACAACCCAATTCAGATTCGAGAGGAGGTGAGGTCTCTAAGCTTGTTTTCAGTAGGCTTCGAGAGAGCAAATCACACAGGAATGGAAATATTTTTCTTCCATTTAGACAGAGGTGATGTCCTAAACTTTTCGCTGTTTGGGTACCATTCAGTTTTAACATCGTAAGGAGAGTTTGATGAAAGTGGTTCGGTTATCTCTTGAGGAATATCGATGCAAAAGTTTAAGGTTGCTAGAGATAACCTCATCCAGTATTTCTTCCTCTGTAACCAGTTCTAGCTCCAAACCTAACGCAAACGCGCCTTGTACTTTTGCTTCCCATTCACATTGAAATGCCGATTTTGAACTCTCCATATCGGATTTTACTTTATACAGCGTATATTCACCGGTATCAAACTGATACTAGAAAGTCTGGAACATAGGTATGGGTTTTGCTATTGAAGCAGTATGAAAGCCGTATCGGCTAGGAGCAAAAACGAACGATGCTAAGCTCGAAATCAAAATGATAACAAGCGGCACATTCTAAAATGATTCTACCGTGACTCTTTTTCCCATCTTAGCACTGACGTAACGGTGTATGTTTTTCACGTGATTTAGTTTAGTTTCGAGCAGGAGTGTCAAACGCAGTTTCAAGTTAAAGCAGGCTGGCTGTAGAAGGGGAAGGTAAAGCAGACATAAAACTGCCTCTTCAAAAATGTCATAAACATAAAAAGCAATAGACTTATGAAGAGGCAATATCAAATTATGGTTGCACCAAGTATCAATATATGGTTGCTTTTACACTTGTTACATTCAGTCGATTTACTCTTTACCGAACACGTTGTTCTCTTGTTCTTGAACGCGGATGAATGTAGTACGCTTGGTTAGCTCTTTAAGC
>WJXG01000088.1_pt1 | contig 25025 bp, 22 predicted proteins | sample 9266541 | NCBI WGS metagenome assembly WJXG01 (sample SAMN12697363, study PRJNA563984) | aquatic metagenome | isolation source: water samples from a prawn hatchery tank treated with erythromycin plated on... | place: Australia | collected 2018-10-17 | reverse complement strand
ATCAACGAGGGATCAAACCCAAACGCGCTAGCCCGGATTCTCCCGCCTGAGAGATGAACGGCGAATTTTAATTCAGGCTAGTCATTCATTAGCGTGTCGGTTCGCAGGTGGGTGGCGAAATTAAAGATCGACTAAGCATGTAGTACCAATGATGAACGGTTTTCGGACGCGGGTTCAACTCCCGCCAGCTCCACCAATCACTAGTAACGGGACGTCTCAGGACGTCCCGTTTTCTTTTCTAAACCCTTGTCCTATCTAGCTTTAAGTGGTTCAGGGCGTCTCATCGAGATTCACTTAATCTCAGTCATTTAGTAACATTCTGCGTAACACTAACCAATAACAACACAAATTAGTGTTACATCAGAAAGGAACTATTAAAATGGCTAAGCAAATCAAGCCCTTATCACCGACTCAAGTAACCAAAGCTAAGCCCTTAGAGAAAGAATATTCGCTTGCCGATGGCAATGGTCTGTACTTACGTGTAAAGCCCAATGGCGCAAAACTTTGGATTTTCAACTATATCCATCCAACTACTAAAAAACGTAAGAACATCAGTCTTGGTGCATTTCCTGACATCACTCTCGCGTCCGCGAGAGAAAAAACAAGAGACATGCGACAGTTGGTAGCAGAGGGTGTAGATCCTAAGACTCACAGAGATAACCAACGTTTTAATACTCAGATAGCACAGTCTCACACATTAAGAGCTGTCGCTGAAGAATGGTTTGAAGTGAAGAAGCATGATGTATCAGATGATTATGCAGATGACATTTGGCGCTCTCTTGAGCTTCATATTTTCCCTAACTTAGGAAATATGCCAGTTAGCGAATTAAGTGCTCCAACAGTGATTCAAACATTACGGCCTTGTGAAGCGAAAGGAGCTTTAGAAACAGTAAGACGCGTCTGTCAGCGCTTGAACGAGATTATGACGTATGCACATCACTGCGGCAAAGTTGAAGTCAATCGGCTCGAAAAAATCTCGAAAGCTTTCAAAAAGCCAAAAGCTGAACACATGCTTACGATAAAGCCTGATGAGCTAGATATTCTTATGCAAAAAATGTCATTGGCAAATATCAAGCTTACCACTAGGTGCGCCTTTGAGTTTCAGCTTCACACGCTAACCCGCCCAAATGAGTGCGCTAGAGCCGAATGGAATGAGATAGATTTCGAAAACAGGCTTTGGATCATTGGTCGAGATAAAATGAAAATGAAACGCGACCATAAGATCCCTCTTTCAGACGCTGCATTACAGCTATTGAACTTTATGAAGCCTATATCATTCGGTCAACGATATGTTTTCCCAAGCGCTAGCTCAGCAGACAAACACATGAACAGTCAAAGTATCAACGCTGCAATGAAACGTGCAGGTATGGCGGGAAAGTTGGTGAGCCATGGTATACGCTCAATTGGCAGTACAGCGCTCAACGAACAGGGCTTCAACAAAGATGCTATTGAGCTGTGTTTAGCACACGTAGACAAGAACACGATTCGTGACATCTACAACAATGCTGAATACTTGGAAGAACGCCGCAAGATCATGGAATGGTGGAGTAACTTCATATTCGATGCTTCTAAAACTGCTAACACTATTGCAAAACCATCAAAATAAGTGACACGAGTCACACTATAAACGACATGTGGGTGATTTTGTATTGACGATGAGAATCACCCGCATTATTTTAAATCGCGTCTAAATATTTAATTTTTACATAGGAAACAGACATTTAAAGTCCGCTACGCGGCGACGTAACTTATTCCCGTTAAACTTCGGTTTAACTATTTGTTTATTGTTTTGGTATTAACTTAACTTTCGGAGCCTTTTTTTGAAGTCTTCACTATTCCATTACATACGAATACCTTCCTTTAATTGTTAAGGAATGAGTCTGTAACCCAATAGGCTTCAGTCCCATCTAGGTGTTCCTTCACTGATAATAAACTTCCGTGGATCAGTGTAAGTATTGGAATATAAAGTTAGTACTAGACATGAATTAATGTAGGTTATCGTTATGTCTGTAAATACAACTCCTCTTCTAAAAATCGTACGTAAATCTGACGTTCTACAGCGCGTTCCATTCTCAAGAGCGACTCTCCATCGCAAAATCAATGATGGAACATTCCCACCTTCAATTCCACTTGGTGCAAACTCTGTTGGTTTCTTATCTCATGAAGTCGATGCAATTATCGCAGCCATGGCATTGGGCAAAGATCTACAGCAAACCGTTTCTCATCTTGTTGAGCAAAGACAGTCTCTTTTCGACAACAGTCTCTATGCACTAGCCGCATAACTAAAAACTCTCACTAAGCACAAATAAATCAATTGTTTACTGCATGCTTTAGCATGCTGGTAAAAGTGCAGAGTTCTTTAGTTATATATATTACTTAGAAACTTTGCACTTTTACGTTCTACTGGAAATAAGAATAAATGAACGTTATCGCGCAATCTCAAGCCTCAGAACATACACTGGTTCGTTCAACAGAGTCCTGCTCAGTCGCTATTCTTAGCAGCGAGTCTCTAAGCTTCGATCATGACAAGTACAGGGTCGTTGCTGTTCGCAACGACAAAAACAACCTGGCTGAAGTTATCCGCTATTACCGTGATGCTGGCTTCAATAGCATCAAGTTAATCATTGATTCAAAAAAGCTCCCTGATCAAGCTGTAGATTTCATGATGATTAATTATCGCCACGCTAGGTGTGATCTTTATGATTTAGCGTCAAAGAGACACTACTGTCTGAAAGACTACAACGATACAATCCAGTATCTATCTCTTTGCTATCAGTTGACGAATTGCGGCATGCGGAGTGAAGAAATCATTGACTGGCTAGCTAAAAAACTAGTCCGTACAATTCCTCTGATCTGTTCCGATGCTAAATCATGCTTGAGAACTTACCGTTTCTATCTTCACAAAGACAATAATTTCCTAAGTAAAGTTTTAGATTGCCTTGAACTACAGCTACACCACTATCATTCGTCAGTTCAAGATTTTATGAAGCTTAGAACGCCGACGAAAACAATCCGTACTTCAACTCTCGACTGTCCAGAAGTGTGTGAAGCGCTAGCCAATGAGCGAACCCTTGCGATTAAATCTGCAACAGGGACTGGTAAAACGAAACACGTCTTTGGCCCTATTACTCAGCTAGCTGAGCAAAACAATAAATCCGTGGTATATCTTTCTCACCTGATGGCTTTAGTAGAACAATACTGCATTCAAAATCATGCGGTCAGCTATACCACTCAAAACTTAACTCAGCTTGAACAGTCGAAAGCGATGGGATTAGTCGTCAATAGTGTGTGGAAAGCACATATCCAAGCATATTGCCACAATGCTGATACCTTGATTATTGATGAGTTTGAGAAAGTAATTTCAACTGTCGTGTGTTCGGAGCATTCACTACAAATGCCTAAACAACGCGTCTTTCATTGCTTGTCTGAGATTATTCGCTCCATTCCACAAGTCATTGTGGGCGATGCTGATCTTTCCGATATTAGTTTAGGCTTCTTGAAGGATTTACGAGGTGACGTGACTTTAATCCAGTGCGACAAAAACCCATATCTGGGAATTGAAGCAGTTATCACAGATAAAAATCAGTATCTTTATAGTCAGGATGATCTCAAGTCCAAATTGTTGGAGGACAAGGTGTTTCTCTTTGACTCGCTAGTGACACTTCGAGGAGTAGTTAAACAACTTGGTTATGAGGACAAACAAGGTTTAGATAGTGAGACTGCGGCTCTAAACGACGGTGTGCTAGTCATTCACGGGGAGAATAAAGGAATGGACGCACAACGTGCTTTTCTGGCTAACCCGAATGAAGAAATCTCCAAATACAAAGCGATTATCGCTTCTCCCTGTCTAGGGTCAGGCTTCTCAATCGTCAAAAACTTTGCCAATAGAGTTGTCGTGTTCTGTGACAAAACACTAAATCCATTTGAACTAGTTAACTTCGCACGTCGATTCCGTAAAGCAAAGGAGATTTGGTTCACCGTAGATGCCCATCAAGACTTCTTCTGCCGCCCGACAAGGGCAAGAGTCTACAATGCGAATATTCACTCAGCGCCAACAGACCACCTAGAGATTGCATTCGGTAACGTGAAATCACAGTTCACCACACCTCTGGGGCTACATCTATGGATCACATTGAAGGAACTCGGCTTTCATGTTGATTCGCTACCATCCTCAGTGTACTCACAGAGCTGTGGGTCTAAAACGAACAAGCAATATTTAAAAGCTTACAGAGAGGCGTTGGTCAACGCCATTATGCAAGCTGTCGATTTAACCCAGCATGACGTGAAGCGGCTTATGATGGCTGATAAGCGCACAGCCAGTGACAACGCAGCCATCTCGAAGCATACAATCAAAAACTACTATCACCTGACTGAAGTCACAAAAGAAGATATCGAGTTTCATTTCCTGTTTTCCAAGAACAGAAAGCTCTTCGACAAGTTGTTTTCTGTTCCAGCGCCAAACGAAGATGACAGCAAAAACTCAAAATATCGCCGCTTGGCGAATTTAATCAGCGAGAGTCTGTTCAAAGGGCACCAGTTCAGTGCTCAATCATCTTCTATCATGATCCATAGGGAGCAGATTTTAGGGTTTGTTAATCTGATGATCGAAAATCGGGACTTAGTCAATTGGACCCTGCACAAAGATACTCACATCCCCCTATCACTCAACACCAACAGCACGACAAATAAAAAGATGCTGTATTTTGGACAACTCATGAAGTCTCTGGGTTTTGAAATCGGTAGATTTAGCGGAACAACAAATAAAGCGAAGCTATCTCTTTCCCAAAGAACATCTAACTACGCAAAACTAGACGGCTTTAGAGACAGTGAAAGCTAAAGAATTGAGAATTGGCAGCATATATATGCTGCCAATTGGACTAACAATAGAAGTTATATGGCAAGCTTACTTTCAGTACGCTCTTCTGGATTAGATTCCTTTTCTTGCATAATGAATGGAACTAATAGTTCAGCAACAGCTGTAAAGACAGGAACAACTACCGAGTTGCCAAACTGCTTGTAAGCACTAGTATCTGCACATACAATATTGAAATCCACATCGCCTTCACAGCGCAGCTCTTCTGGCTTCTCAAACCCCATTAACCTTGCACACTCTTTAGGAGAAAGGCGTCTAGGTGTGCGATATTCTGGGTTAAACGAATCATAGCTAACATAACGCCCAAATCTTTCGTTATACTCTGACTCAGCTTCTTTTCTCAGTTCAGACAACTTTGCATTTGTTGCTTTAGGTTCACTCTGTAAATACTCAGTTACCTTCTTATCGACATATGCATGTCTTTCTTGTATTTTTTGGATACACTCTGCTTTTCTGCTTTCTAAATAACTGGTTTCCAAACCATTATGGTTTATAAGTATCTCAGAGCCATCTTTATGGTAACGCGCAGATAAAGTACGCGTTACTGCGCTTTCATCATTAGGATCAACTAAACCAAAACCAAAACCATTGCCTTGAGTTTGATGTTTAAGAGCATAGTTATACAAATAATTCCATAAATTTGGAGTAAGTGTATAACGATCTAACTCTTCAGGTGATAACTCGCATAAAACATCCCGCAGAGTTAAACGCTTTTGCGGTTTAGGTAAGTTAACCAGAGAAAATTGATCATAAGTTAAATCTAAATCTTTTCTAAACCCAACCAGAACAACCCTTTCTCTATGCTGAGGGAGAAAGTCAGCGCCATCTATAACTACAGGTTCTTTTTTCCTTTTACGAACCCTCTCTATGGCTGCCTCTATATCATCTCCTTCATTAGTGATGTCAGCAATCCAATATCCAAGCTTATCCAAAGCTCTGACAATTACTGCAAAAGTATTACCTTTATCATGACTTTTTAAGTTCTTTACATTCTCTAAAACGAAGAACTTTGGCTTTCTAGCTTCTAGTATTTTTTCTACATCAAAGAACAGTGTTCCTTGAGTATCACAATCGAATCCATGGGAACGTCCCATAGAATTCTTTTTTGAAACTCCAGCTATTGAAAAAGGTTGACAAGGAAAACCTGCAAGTAACACATCATGTGCAGGAATGTGCTTGCGAATATGAGAAATTTTCTCTTCTTCCGTAGCCATTTTGTCAGCACTTAGGGTTATGTTGGTTATGTCCATATATTTCTGATTTTTATCAGGGTTCTCGTCTTCACTATCAATAAAGTATGGGAGTTCACTCTCACCTACATAGTGATTGGCTAGATACGTCTTTCTTGCTTTATCATCCCACTCAGAGGTAAATACACACTTCCCACCAACCTGTTCAAACCCTTTTCTCAATCCACCGATTCCAGCAAAAAGATCAACAAAGGTAAACTTGGGATTGTCCCAATGCTTTGGTTTAGGCGGTAGCAGTTTCTTAGAGATATATGCTCTCTCTTTTTCAGATAACAATAGTGGATGCTTATCAGGATCTTTCTTCCAGTTACTAAGCGCTTTCCTATCTGTTTTAAATCCAAGTTCGTTCAATTTACGAGCTAAGTTCTTTTGATCGTAGATCTCTATTAAGAGTTTGATTAATCTTGAACTAACATACTTGTCTTCTCGATGTAGCTTCTCATAAAGCTCATCGCCAAGTCTGATAACGTTATCAAGCATGGGAGGTTTGTGCTCACTTCTGGTACATGTTTGACCCATTGTACCAGGAGGTTGTGTTTTTATACAGTTGTAAGTGTACTAAAATAAAAAACTTTAAAGGCCAAAATGTAACCATCTGATTTAAAATAAAATTAAACAAAAAGTAAGTTATGACTATGAATGATATAAAAACTTGGCTTCGGTCAAAAAGCTCTGATGACTGGTATTTTTACATTAAGAGGCTTTCAGCAAATGACACAGGTGCATCAGGAGCACATCAAGTAGGTGTCTACATACCCAAAGGTTACATGACGTTTCTGTTCCCATCCATTAATAGAATTGATACAAAAAATCCATCTCTTTATCTGACAGCAAAAACTAGCTCACATGACTTCTTAGAAAAGCAAGTAAGAGCTATCTATTACAATAATAAGTTTTTTGATGGGACACGTAATGAGATGAGAATCACTTCATGGGGAGGCTCTAAATCACCTCTACAAGACCATGAAAACACAGGTGCTATTGTAGTGCTTGCGTTCTGTAAAAATGAAGATTGTGATTCTAAGTTGATCGATGTATGGGTATGTAGAAGTTTAGAAGAAGAGAATTTTATAGAAACATTAACAGGAGAATTACTTCCTGGGCTTTCTATATTCACCGATGCTAATAAAGTAATATCAGGGAGTACTGTGAGCTATGACTGGAAATCGAAAGACTATCCAATACCAGAAGAATGGAACATTAAGTTCCCTAGCGGAACAGAAATAATAAATTACTTAACTCAGGTGTTTGATATTAAAGCTGATACCTCTGATAAAAAACTACTCCTTAGAAGGGAAGCAGAATACTCACTATTTAAAAAAATTGAAGAAGTCCATGTGCTTGAATTGATCAAGTCGGGATTCACTAGTGTCGATGACTTTATAGCTTTAGCAAACTCAATTAGTAATCGTAGAAAGTCTAGATCAGGGAAGTCGCTAGAATTACATTTAGAGCACATTTTTTTAGAAAATGGATTGACAGAGTTCGAAACGCAAGCAAAAACCGAAAACAATAAAAAGCCTGACTTCCTATTTCCTTCAGCAAACGCTTACCATGATTTATCATATCCATCAGATAAACTTCGCATGCTGGCCGTAAAAACCACATGTAAAGATAGATGGAGACAAGTTCTAAATGAAGCCGATAGAATCAATGATGTCTATCTATTTACTCTACAAGAGGGCGTTTCTAAGAACCAATTTAAAGAAATGAAAGATTCAAACGTAAAACTTGTTGTCCCACGTCCCATCCATTCGAGTTTTCATAAAGATATACGGAATGAAATTTTATCACTTGAAGAGTTTATAGATAAAACTAAGTCACTAGTATTAGATTGAGTTTGTTGATCTATCCACAACCAGCAACACACCAAGTAGATAAAGGTTCCTATCAAAAAACAGAACAACTTTCTCGGAGTATCATCGTTAGGCAGGTGTTATACATTGTAAACACTTGCTTAACATAGGTTAAAGGAGTTTCCATTTCATGACGACCGTGGAGAGAGGTGAGCAAAATCATAAGTATACCTAAGCAGAATACCGTTATATTCCTTGCATTTTTATGTGTTAATCGAATGCTCAATCTTTAGTTTTTAATGACTTGAGCGAGAACAGTGTTCTCGCAGTATCAACAGTCAGTGCACTAGCCCATTTCATAGTGACTTTCAACTAAGAGAAAACTGTTCTGATTTGAGAATAACCCTATTGTAGAACTTATAAAAACATGAGAGGAACAAAATCTTGTCCTAATACGGATTTAGCCTAAATAGACTCATGGTATAAACATATTAATTATTAATTATTAATTATTAATTATTAATTATTAATTATTAATTACCCAATTAAACAAGTTTTTATTATACATAAAAAACTTTTTAGTCAAGTTGAAAAAACTCTTGATTAAGAAAAAACAATCTAATATATTAAATCCCGTAGCAAGAAGCAGAGCTTCTATCTAGAAAGTGGCTTAAAGATATATTTAAACTAATATTACTTCATCTTTAACAGTAAAAGTAATTCCTTCCACCTCACTGGTGGCTTAAAGAAAAATTAGTTTCAATACAAGTAAATGTATCACTATTTTATCCGCTAATAGATGGTTACACTTCCGCGCCAACTGGCGGTTAAGCGTTGGATAAAAAGGTCGAGTTTATCTCGGCCTTTTTATTATTAATTGTAATACTGTTCTCAGGTTCTTTAATTAATTCTATTTTTAGAAGATTATCTCTTGAGTTTTAATGATTAACTCTGGAAGCCTAGCTTATTAAAAGGAAGATTCTCCTACTTATCATTCGGAACATTGTTCTTCTACACAGTTTTTATTGATTATTCAAATAACCAATCTTTACTATTTTAGGGTTAGCATAAGAACATTGTTCCGAGTAAAGAGCAGTTCACTCTCGATATGATTATCAGGCATCAATTAGAAGCTTACTCAAAACTAGCGAAAGACAAGACTTCCACTGAATGTCGGCGAGAGAGCCTGGTATTATTCGATAAGCTAAGCGAGAACAAGGTTCTTGCAATATCGTTAACCTCTTAACGAGTAATGACTTCTGGCATAACTCAATCTTACATTGTCATGGAACATTGTTCTTCATTGAATACTTTCAGTTAGCCTCTTGTTCCAATGTCGCTTGACCGTGGGAACGGAGATGCCTAGAGCATGAGCTGTTTTGGATTGGCTCAGTCCCCTTGATCTACATTCTTGAACTTTTTGAGTTGTACTGATAGCTTCTGGTCGGCCTATCCGCTTACCCTCAGATTTAGCCCTAGCCTGCCCTTCCAACGTCCGTTCCCGAATACGGTTTCGCTCAAACTCAGCAAATGCTGAGAACATTTGTAGCATCAATCGTCCCTCTGCTGAGCTTAGATCAGCGGTAGGCAGATCAAGAGATATTGGCGTAACGCCCTTCTCTAACAGCATACTAATCGTATGCTGAACATCGATGTTATCTCTTCCTAATCGATCAAGCTTGAGTACCACCAGTTTGTCCCCTGGCTCCAACTTATGATCAATCAACATTCGAAATTCTCGGCGTTCAGTTGCAGGCACACTCCCCGAAACCGTCTCATGAACAATTCGGTGCTCCTGAATATCGTAGCCAGCATTCCGAATTGCTAAAATCTGATTTGACACTGTTTGCTCGCTAGTCGATACACGACAATAAGCAAATGTCCGTCCCATACTATCCACTACTCACTCCTTTTGGCATCACAATTGGTATCATCAATCGGTTAGGTGTCATAAAAATCCGAACACTACTTTATGAGACCGTAAACACTTCATTCCCGTCTGGTATCAGAAAACGGATGTTTGTTGATACTACCCTGGGATGTTTACATCTCGCTAAAGTTGACTACTTAAGTCGATAATTTTGACAAAGTAACTTTGCCTTAAGAAAACCTAGAAAATAAATGAATATCCGTGAGTAACAAACATTACTCTAAATTTAATTCATCTATAATAAAAACAAAGTTACTATTAATTTTCCTTGGCAATAAAATTAACACATAAAAATAAATTTTATTTTATTAATTTTTCATGTTATAACTATTATAACGGTTATAACTATTATAAAGTTATAATTCTAATATAAGGTTATATTTTAAAAAAGTGAAGGTTAAGCCAAAGTAAGCTTAATTTATTACAAGAATTCTTCTGCCACTACTGGCACTTTCAGTGCCAGCATTGGCACATTGATTGCCAATCCTGGCAAATTCTCTTGCCACCTGCTTTAATGACGGAATTTTTAAGGCTTTTATCACTTGCCTGATACAAGCCCACAGGCTTTAACGTTGTGCAAAAAAAGAACAACCTTAGAACACGTTGAATGTCTCATTTCTTCTTGACTTATAACGGTTACAACCATATAAACCAGGCACTCGGCATTCTTTCTTTTCTTTAATATATTGTCTCTTTAAACGAACTTTGGGAACACTATTCTTTTCATCCGAATTAATAGAATTTGCTCTACGTAATGCCTCTTCGTCTGAAATGTCATTGTAGACTACTTTAAAATTATTGAGCTTAGTTTCACGTTCTTCTCTTACGGATAGATAACTCATTTCACGATCACGTTTAGAATAAACCAAAACTTGAGACATATCGAAAACCCTTTTGATATATATAGATAAATTCAATGGCTATTATATTTATCAAGTAATATTCTCTTTGTAAAGGACCTTTAATCACTATTTTTAAAATCACATTAACATTTAATTATTAAATAAAAACCGTTTGGTTTTTTAATTATTAAATTAGTTAAAATTCTAACTAAAAATGAAAAAGATCAGATTCTGGTCTATTAGTGTCCTCAAAGAATCATATTCATCATCATAGATTCCGAGTTAGGATCCTAACCGAGAATAGAGAACAGATTCTGACTATTGGTGACGCTATTCCCCCTCCTCAAAGAACCATATTCATCATCATAGATTCCGAGTTAGGATCCTAACTGAGAATGAAGAACAAATTCTTACTACTATTGGTGATGCTATCCCCCTCCTCAAAGAACCATATTCATCATCATAAATTCCAAGTTAGGATCCTAACCGAGAATGAACATCGCACCTGACGATTAGTGCTGCCATTTCCCCACCTCAAAGTAACCATATTCATCCCCATAAATTCCGAGTTAGGATCCTAACTCGGAAAAACAAGTCAGGAATCACTAGGGTATCAGCGACTACCAATGCTTTATCCTCAATCACAAGTGGACAAAAATATATGTCATACTTACTTTTTGTGACTACTTATGATTATTGAAGTGAAGATTGAGACTGCATTAGAGCGCCTGCATAAGTTTGACAAGCAAGGCATACATGTTTATCGAAAGAGTGATCTCAGAAGGTTATTTTTTGATGATTCACTTACAGCATTCCAACAAAGCCTGCCACGTTTAGTAAAAGCAGGAGTAATAGAGCGAGCGTGTAACGGTGTTTATGTATTCTCATACAGTCGTCATAGAAGTGGTTATACTATTGAATATATTGCTAAATGCTTGCGACGAGGAGAGTACAACTACATCTCTCTTGAATCGGCACTCTCGGAATACAGTGTTATTTGCCAAGTAATGCTTGATCGAATTACGATCATGACGACTGGACGCAAGGGAGAGTTTAAGACACCTTACGGCGTTATCGAGTTCACACATACGAAGCGTGATGCTATTGATATTATCAACAATACTATAACTTCAGATCGCCCCCTGCGAATTGCGAAAAAAGAAGCTGCGATTCGAGATTTGAAAAGGGTTGGAAGAAACACGCACTTAATAGTGACGAATCACAAGTAGGCAGATGCTGGCACTCCCATAAACCACACACAACTCACTTTTAGACATTTATGAGTTAGAAATTTGGTCTAAATCTGTTGATTGATATTAGAAAAATATCTTAAAGAATGGTCCGAACGACTTCACCTTCTTCTGAGGACATTCAAAAGCGTTATCAGTTCGAAGAATAGAGGAGCCAAGAGCAGCACTATAAACTTGATCTTCAAAAAGTGAAGTGAAAAGACCTCTATGAATCAAATACTTTAATATTGTTTTATTTCAACACATGTTAATGGCACAACACTTTTGTGTATTACTTCAGACTTTTTTAGATCAACGTAAGTTCCAAACATTTTCCCTTCACTACCATTAACAATTAAGTGCCTTAGGAAAACCTCACTGCCTTTCACATTATCAAATAAATTGTAAGAGCCATCAGAGTTTTTAATTATTGGAGAATGAAAAGATTTACCTGACACACGATAATCAACCTCACTTTCTCCAATAGAGACCTGTACGTTCCATTTGAAGTGATCACTTGTCTTGCAATGAATAGCTGCGTTAGTCCCAAAACTTACCATAGCCATTAACGTCAACAATGCTATTTTCATTGGCGGTGTTTCCTCTATCATTTTTAGGGCAAATTAAAGCGTATGTAAGAATGTAATTGGCAGTAATAGTGTTTCGATCTCTCTGGTACTCAACCAACAAGTCATCAAAGTGCTCCCACGACATTCCACTATTTAAATAAAGTTTACTCTGTAGGTAGTTAATAGCACTAGTCATATCCAACTTAGATGCTTCAGACAGTACGTATTCAATTTCGTCTTTCGGTATCATAATACAGTGGCTCTCTTTACATTAGCCAGAATGTCGATAGAACGAGTGCTCCGAGCCAAACTTTGGCGCAAAGGTGCGTTTGCCGTAATCCGTTTCAGCATTATATCACCCAAAGTTAAATTTGAGTTATGTGATGGATCACAGTCCATTCGTAATGAACTATAGTATCGAAGTCGATGTGAATAGATTAGTTTGGATAGGTGATCAGTAAAGTTTACAAATGTGCTCTTACACAATCGCAACTCATAATGGGGCACTTCTGTGCTACGAAGTACCAACTGTGAAGGTTCTGGACAAAGCTCTTTTAGCGGAATTACTAATTTAGCAAAGGATAAATTATCTAAAGTATGGCAAAACTCGCTTAGGTGAGAGTCCAGTACAGTTTGGATGATTTAGATCAGATCTAGCTGAGTTAGCCAGTTCAAAATTGGACGAAAGTAAACTATGAAGAACTGGTTTCGTCAACCCCGCTGTCAGTTTCAATTTCAGGTAATATACCTAAAGGACAGCAACTACATCTATCATTGCAAATCGCTTTCGTTTTGTCAGAGACCTCGCAGAGTTCTTTATCTGCTTCAGTTAATAACGTATCGATTCGACTCATATTCGACCCCCCAATAGTCATATGGATTGTATATCAATATTTAGCATTAGAAATAGGTATGAGAGAGCAGGATACTCAAGAATTAGCCAAGGGTGAATTAGAGCAGATTAACCCTAGTTGAGCGTGCTGATTTGCTCTTGAACGAAAGCACCGATATATATGCTTAGCTTAGCGACAATCCATATAGTCTTTGTGGTATGTCTCGAGCAAGTTACCGCTATCTTTGAATATTGTCGCACTATTGTAGCCTATGCGTATTTCACCCGATAGAGGTTCTATTGTTACCGATCTTAATCTCTTCTGGCTACTGTTATACCCGTCTTCTTCTTCTAAGAAAAACAATACACCGTCTTTTCCAAGGGGCATGTAGCTCTTTATAGTATTAGTCTCCGTTTTTCCGTATCCAGAGATATTAATTTTACTTCCAACCTTAGATATCATTTCCTTTTTTGAGAATGTGGTATCTGTACATGTTAGGTAAAAATCTTCAGTAAGGAATTCATTGGCATAAGAACATGGTATGGAAACTATTGTCGCAACTAGAAGTAACACTTTATTCTTAATTTTTTTCACTTTATTCATACGACTATCTATTTTGTTGTGAAGCAGCTACAGGTTTAAGCCTGCGGTAAGGATACAGTTTAATGAATTGCTATTACTTCTTACAATCGACCTGGTTTGCTCTCATTAAAAGACCATTTTCAAATTCTGCCGAATAAGCAACCGTCTTATCTAAATGAGTCTGGTTCCATAGCCTAACATGAATCTCTACGTTAGCTACTGGCTTAAATACGCCTGTTACAGAATAGCTATCTTTATCAACCACCTTAAATTTGACTGGTTTGCCTCCCATTTCAGTAACTAACCAATCATCAATTACAAACATTGTTCCATTGTCAGTTTGACACGATAAGGGGGTATTATTATCTTTAGCTTGGGTGTGCATCGCCGTAAATAACGCCAATGCCAACACAATGATTATTCTCATGTTTTTACTTCCAAAACCAACCTACAAGCCTATTGAGTCATCATAATCGCATTAGGTTTAATAAGTCAAACTGTAAAGGATGGTACGGTTGTAGTCGGAGACCATGGCATGCATTGGTGCAGAAACGCTTTAGAGTAGTAGCACTAAGTCGCTTTGTCCCCAAGCTAGGCGTCGTGAGACGTCTCTGGACAGAACTGAGCTAGCCCGACTCTAGCTCAGTGTAGCGGCTAACCTAGACACGAACTCCTAGTCGGCATAGCTATTGTTGTACGTGAATTACATGTGACCCAGGAATCTGATGAATCGTTATATTTTAATTCAAAGGTCTAATCGGTTGTAAAGACTTGGGTTCTATCACTGAGTCTATTGCTTTACCTACGCTCTCTAACCCTTGTTGAGATAAGAATGGGTAGCTCTCCTTTTTAGGATTATTCTTTACCCAGAAGCCAACTTTAGGGAATAAAGAATGATAATCATCACAATCTCTTTCCATCGGCACATCTAAATTTTCATCTGTTATTGGTCCGTACTTGTTCAGCAAGTATCTTCTTACATCTTCGTGGCTTACAAACGGGCTATTGCCAAAAGGGAGTAGGCATTGATATGAGAGGTTATAGTATTGTGCATGTTGGTCAGCCCTATAAGCCTTATCATTTCTTTCTCTCCAATTTAGAGAGGACTTTGCAACATTGTCTAAACTCTCTTTTAACCCTTCACAAACCGCTTGAGCGACAGCTTTATTTTCCATCTGTTCATTATAGAAGGATAACGCAATATCTCTATCGTAAAAGTCACCAGATATCCCCGCATTGATAATATGCTCAGCTTTATATTGTGGATAGCCAAACTCAACACACACAGCAGCTCTGCCACTCAACCTAGAATATGTAGCTATAAATTCAGGATCTATTTTCGGTTTATCATTTTTGTTGATGTTAGTTTCGACACTAGAACATCCAGAGAGTATGCAAGAGAGAGATGCGATTATTGGTAAAAGTTGCTTCAAGTATATTTCCTAAATTAAAGTGTTGTATGGTTTGCAACAATGATTTTGAAGTTTCTATTATTTGATTTTTAACGCAGAGACATCTGAAATAAAGCGTAAATCATCTTCAGAGAAATCAGAAAAAATACTTTTATTTTTTGAAAATCGTTTTTCTTTAGTAAATTTATGCGTAATATCAATCAGTTTTTTCAAACATTGGTTTGCATTATCACAGTCTAAATTTAGCATACTCATAAGATCAGTTGTAAACGCTAAAGATGTAACATCACCAACTTTAAAGCTATCTTTTATAGAGACGTTACGTAAATGGTCAAGTTGATTTACCGAGATGACAGGTTCATCTATGTTTGCACACCATCTTACCTCTCCGTCTTACCTCTCCGTAATAATCCTTTACTGGATTGTTAATAATCTGTGTAAAGACTTCTGTTATAAATTCTTTCGTAGGGTCTTCAACTTTTAACTTTGCCAATGCACCCACTAAAAATGGAAAAGTTAGCCCATATTTACCTCTTCCACTTTCCTTCCATTGTTTTATTAATTGAAACCAGATTTCATTGCCTGGATCTAGCTTTATGTTTACGTTATCAATCATAAGCTTTCTGAATGATCTAATGTATTATAAATCGGATCTTAAATTAGCTCTTTTTCAATCAAATGTATGAGACTATTCTCACAGAGAACCAAACAGAGGTTCAGCCTGTAATGTCATTACAATCTCATGGTATGAATCAACTTAGCGTAAAGTTGAGTTTTCTATACTTGATGATCAATGTGTATGTTTTGTACATTAGCTAATTCTATTGCCAGTGCCATGCCTTCTGAAACGTTTTGGGGCAAAAGTGTTTCAGAGCTTAAATTCATTAGTCCATTGGTTCTGACAAACCCACTTATGAAGATAATAGGTAACACATTTTTCACCAGAGAGTTGGGCACTAAGAGAGCTTTTTTATCTATTAATTAAATGAGCAAACTTTAGTTTTTGATGATTTGAGCGAGAACAGTGTTCTCGCAGTAGCGTTTGAACGCTACCGACCTTTGCCTATATACCCAAACACGAGTCGGATAATACCTGACTCAGCCTTTCGTCATTCGGAGAACATAGTTCTCCGTTCAACTAAATGAAGATGCGAGAAGAAGCTCCAGCCAGACTGGACACTGCATTAAGCGACCTTTTGGCTTTTCAAAGTCAACTGGGCTTAGACGCCCAAGATCACTGTGCCTTCTCGTTCGATTATATTAAACCTCAATGTATTCGAAGACCGATTGACGCATCTATTCTCTCGACATTATCAGCTCATATAGTACAGCTTCCACCTTCATGGCATGAAAGAAACTCTCTATATAAACGTTGTCCCAACAATTTCCTTTTCTATCCATACTTTGTTTTAGATTATAGGTACTAATCAACTCTCGATAACCTTTCGAGCAATATTGGCTACCATGGTCACTATGAACGATGACTCGCTCAGGAAAGCTACGATGGAATAAGGTTATTGAAAGAGTATCGCTGACTAATGTTGTTGTCATCCTCTTAGCCAACGACTTGCTGTGAATAAAGATCAATGATTACCACTAAGTATAGACAACCTTCACTTATCGCCAAATACGTAATATCTCCGCCCATTTCTGATTGGGCGGCAGTTGCAGAGAAGTCTTGTTCCAACAAGTTCGGAGCGATTGGCAACTTATGAATGCTATCCGTCGTACATTTAAACTTACGAACAGCTTTCGTTACTAGATTTTGACGTTTCATGCTACTGGCAATGGTCTTCACATTATGCCTGCTACCGTTATCAGTTAACTCTATCTGGATACGCCTAGCACCGTCCCTGCCTTTGCGGTTATCAAAAGCCTCTTTGACCTTGTCGTCTAATACCTGACGGGCTTGTTCTCGCAGGCAGTCTCTATGACGATGCTTAATCCAGTAGTAAAACCCGCTTCGCGATATGCCAAACACCTCTACCATGTGAGATACACGGAAATACTGCAGGTGTTCAAACATAAATTCGTAGCACAAGCTACTTTAGATTCTTCGCAAAGTAGGTGGCGGCCTTTTTTACTACTCCTAGCTCTTTTTCTCGCTCAGCAGTACTGGAGTTTTTATTTGCGGCTTTACGCCAGCCATAGATTTGAGAGTCATGGAGAGATAGTTATCTAGCGGCAACAGCAGCGCCGACTTTCTCCGCAATCTCAAGTGTTAAATTCGGAAGAATGGATAATAAGTTTTTTCTTGTTTGTCATGATTCACCTCGTTAGTGATTTTACTCACTTAACTCAGGGTCCAAGATAACTGGTGCGGCTCAGTAATGGCGAGGTCGCTGAATTGACGAGGCCTGCCACGCTTGTTCTGTTTGCTTTGCTTCTATTCGCTTATAACTCCTTCATCAATCCAGAAAGTGAGTGAACCACGATTAATTGGCACTTTGCTGTACTGTTTTCAGTTAGTTGTTGTGTAACGAGGCTTCTCCACAAGACTAGGGGGTCAAACTGTGTTGTCGTACAGATCATCACCTCTTGCCTTAGTTTCATCGAGTTACGTAACAAAGCCTTAAACATAGACCACACTAAAGCACTCTTGATTTTAAATGTTCAATAAGCTATCTGTTAACGTACGGTCAATTTAATGTCAATATAATGACAGTACGTTTGAGGGTGATAAATAACAATAGATATCATAGCTAATAATAGAAAACTGGTTGCCTAGGTTTTAAGAGGTGATTAATCTTGCGCTTAAAAACAATATTCATATTAAAAAAGGTGTAGTGAGATATGGATTTAAAAAGTAGCATTTCAAATAGTATTTTTTTGCATCCTATTTACTCAAGTGAAACTGGAGATGTGGCTTTCTCTGAGGTTTTATACACTATGCCTGATGGATATTATGAGGAGCAGTTTTTAGATATGACTGTATCCGATGAAATAATAATGGAGTCAGCATTAAATATTGTTAAAAAACTTCAAAACAATAAAGAAAACAAATTTAGCATTAATATTACCGCAAATATATTGTTGAGTGATAAATTCATAACGAGAATTTCTTTATTTAATAACAAAAATTTAGTGATAGAAGTTAATGAAATAGAAAATAATATGCTACCTGACTTGTATCTATCAATAAAAAAACTCAAGGAGTATGGAATTGAATTTTGCTTAGACTCTTTTTGTCACAAAGATGAAACTTTTAATCAATGTTTAGGTTATATAGATTGGGATTATATTAAAATAGACAAAAAGTACTCATTTAAGGATTTAGAAAAGCATGTAGCACAAATTTTAATTCCATTTTGTAACGTTGGCGTAATTATTGATGGTGTTGACTCAAGCATAAAACAACATTTAAAAAGTTCTAACAAAATATACTATCAGGGATATTATAAAAATCCACCGAAAAGGTTTGCATCATGAAATCAGTTAAAGTTAAACCTTGTAAATTAGGCGCTTACTTCAATAAAAATGAACATATTATCCAGATTGAAGAAGGGAGTGGCGCTGTATCGTATAACGGGTTTTCATGTATATTTCAACCAGGTGATTACCTTTATCTTCCGAAAGGAGAAGTTATTCATTATTCTGTAGAAGAAGAAATAGTAGAGCTTAAAGTCATATCATTCAGTCATTTAAAGCAAATCATGTCCAAGCGTGATTATTATATTTATTTAAAAACAAAGAACGATTTAGAGCTATCATCAATATATTATAAAAATTATCTGTTAGACCTAATTAAAAAAGATCTTTTCTTGCCCAAGATAAAATCAGATGAACCAACATTAGAAAAAATAAGAGAGTGTATAAAAAAACATCCAAGAATAAACTGGAATATTGATAAGCTTTGTCAAAGGTCAAATTTAAGTATTAGAGATGTTAAATTAGTTTTGTCTAAGCTAAATGTGACAATGTCTGAATTAGTGATTAAAGTTAAAATTGAAAACTCAGTGGAATTATTATTATCTACAGAAAGCGTTGTTACAACTTCGAAATTATTAGGTTTTTCCAGTAGTTCTTTTTTTATAAAGAAGTTTAAAATTGTTTATGGAATGACTCCAAAAATTTTCATTAATTTATTTAAAAAAATCTAATATCAATATGTCAGTGATTAATAATAAGATTTCACGTATTAATTTATCCGTTTATATATTTTTGCTTTTGACTTTTTTAATTATAATTTTTTTTAGAGTATTTGTAGGTAATTTAGAGCAATACTCATTATATATTGATAAGTTTAGTGAAAACAAATTAGTTGAAAAGAGAAATGCATTAATAGAAGAGGCAGAATCTATTTCAGCCTCAATCTATTCAATTATAAACTTAATAGAAAACGAACTTATCGAGAGTGTTAAGAAAAATACTGCCATCATTGAATTTGCTAATGAAGACAGTATAGAAGAAGACTTTATAAAAGAAAAAGTAAATAAATTTAACTCAACCTTCAAAGATAATTATGTTTTTATAGTAAACTATAAAGATAAGAAAGTTATAGAATCAGAGATTTTTAACCAGCTTGATGATGATCTAAAAGATAAATATTCTAATAGTTTTTTTGAAAACTTTCCTATCAATGGTGGAGTGTATAGATATAAAGTACCTTCTAAATTTGGTTCTAACAAAGTATCATATATAAAACGAATACCTAACACAGAGTTATATTTAGCAAGCGGATATGTTAACGAGTTTCTTCTCGAGCGTGTACATGATGAAATCTTTAATCTTTTAGAAAACTCAAGTTTAGATGATAATATTGAATATAGGGTCTACTCGACTTACAAGGGTATTATATATGACCAAAAGGTTAAAACAAATAGATATTTAAACAGCCAACATTCACTTTATTTTTTCTATGATTATATATATAAGAACTTTCTTGAATTAGATAATAGCAATGAGTTCCTTTATATTGAAAAAAACATACGTGAATATGGGATAAATATATCACTTTCTATAGAAAAGAATTTCAAACATGAACTAAACTATGATTTTAAATATCTATTTAAAGAGTTCTTATATGAAGATATAAAAATAGTAGTTAGCTCATTCTTTATTTTACTGGCTATTTCATTTGTTATATATTATTTTTTACATAAAAAAATATCACGTATATTGACGACATATAATAATAAGATATTGCTAGAGAAAAAAAAGTTAAAAGATTCAAATAAAAAAATTGACAGTATAGCAAAAACCGATTACTTAACAGGCTTACCAAATAGAAGAAGTTTGGAAATCGATTTTAAAAAAATATTTTGTCTCAACAGTTTTTATTTAGTGTTTATTGATTTAGATGGGTTTAAACATATAAACGATTCGTTAGGCCATTCGTTTGGTGATATGTTTCTAAAGAAAATATCTAGCAATATCACTGAAGAAATCGATGTTGATGATAAATTATATAGATTTGGTGGTGATGAGTTCATTGTTATATTTCAAGGTAATGTTGACATTTTAAGTAAGATTAACAATTTATCGCGTTCAATAAATAAGCCTGTTTTTATAAAAAATAGAAGAATAGAATCTACTGCTAGTATTGGTTTTTCTCAATATCCAAAGGATGGAGATAGATTGGAGCTTTTATTACAATATTCAGATCTAGCTATGTATGAGTCCAAGAAAAAAGGAACGTCACATTATACTGAGTATAATACTGGTCTACTTCAGACGGCTAATTTTGAATTTGAGCTAGTAAATGATTTAAGAAGGGCTTGTCGAAATAATGAGTTCTATACTGAGTATCAACCAAAGTTTGATATCAAGAGTCGTCAATTAGTTGGTTTAGAAGCTTTGGTTAGGTGGAAACATCCTAAAAAAGGTTGTATTCCTCCAGATGTTTTCATAGAAACGGCTGAGTCTGCTGATTTAATTGACTCTGTCGGCTTTAGAGTTATAGATTATGCAATTAAAGATTATTACGAAAATAAATTACATTTTTATAATGATGTTACATTATCAATAAATTTGTCACCCAAACAGATACATGAAAACTTAAAAAATTATTTAAATGAATTAATAGCAAAAAACATGATTGATACTTCAGATATAATATTTGAAGTTACGGAAAATGTTTTTTTTGTCGAAAATGAAAATAAACTTGAGATAATAAATGATTTGGTTGAGTTAGGGTTTAGGTTTTCCCTAGACGATTTTGGAAAGGGTTATTCAACATTAAACAATCTAATAAAATTGCCATTATATGAAGTCAAGTTAGATAAGTGTTTTTTAAATAGAGTTCCAAATGAATTAAAAGACAACTCACTTTTAAATTCTATAATTAATCTTTTGTACAACTTAGAATATAAAATTGTTATAGAAGGAGTAGAAAGTGTTGCGCAACATAATCATTTGATAGAAATAAATGACTGTATATTTGTTCAAGGTTTTTTATATGGCAAACCAGAAAGTATGAAATCTATTGTAAACAAATTCCTTGTTAAAAATAATGTATTAATGGAAGAGGTTTAGATGAAGTGTAGAAACTGTTCTAGTTTTGGATTCTATAGAATAGAAAGAAAGTTTATAGAGAAAATTATAATCAAGAAAAAATTCCTTTGTAAAGATTGTGGATTTACTTTTAAAGACTATAGGTTTTCATTAAATTTACACAAAAAGGTTAAATACAATTAATTTAAATCATTATATTTGAAAGTTTCATTAAGAACACTGAAATAAAATTTTAACTTATCAAATCGACTAATAAATTAAGACAATATCATATCTTTATTTGACTTGATATTGTCTATTCTATTTTTATTTTTTCGCTACCGTCAATAAACTATTTATCTTCCATAGCCTTTCCAAGTTTGGTAAGTTTTAGTTCAACGGTTTGGTTGGGGGGCAATTAGATTAAAAATAAACCAATAACTTAACAGCTAAACGTGTATATCAGTTAATCATCTTAGGCCTATGCGAGACCTAGTTATAATAAAACTAACTGCAACAGTACAACAAAGCGTTAATCAACCGTAGCAGACCTCGTCGATTCATCGACTTAGCCATCACTACCGTACTGAAGGTGAATAAAGAAAAAACAACAACACTAGCATGTAATCAGTTTGTCGATTCCTTGTTTATGTTGTCTAATACTACTCTTACCTTCTCATACTTCATTTGTATCAGTCTTTGAGTTAAACAAGTTGAAGTCTCTTTTGAGACAAAAACTGGAGGTGCAATACAGTACCTAGCCACTGATACTGGCAGCCTCAAGGTTTATGGCGAAGGTAAACGGAAGGTCAAAAATCATGGTACTGACGGATGCGTAGAGTTTGAGCAAATTGGCATTTAGTATCCGACGCTGCACTCACAAAATAATCGCAGAAGAACTGAGTTTATCTCATGTCACGATACAGAAGTCCTTCTCAACTTTGTAAATCAAACACGCCGAAGAATTATCGAGATATCTGGTGATGGAGCTTATGATACAAGGAATTGTCACAATACTATACGGGTTAAGCGAGCTGTTCCGCTAATCTCTACAAGAAAAAGCCACTCTCGGATCTTAGCGGTAGTTTGCCAGAAGCTTTACGGCTTTAACAAAAAGTGAAAAAAGCGATATCGTTATTGCAAGCATTTACTCTTAAAAAGTACGATGTATAGAGTGAAGCAGTCGCTTGGTAGGAAGCTATACATGTGAAATTACAATGCTCAGGTGGTTTGGTTATCTATCCGAATTACTTAACAAAGCCCTGTGATGTTCCTGACATTGGAAAATGTAATGCTTATCCGCACCAATGAATTGGCAACCAACAACATCCTATGAGGATTCTTCCAGGATATAGTAGAAAAGGCGTAATTCTTAACATATTGTTCTTGAAGTATTTTTATAATATGTATCAAGGTAAAGTCGAATAACTAAACATTTGGTACAGAAAAGTTCCAAGACTACATTATGAAATATTCGAAATACTTGGAACTATTATTTTTATATGTTCAGCAATCAGGAACGAGGGTGTAAGCGATAGTGATAGCTCTTCAATGATGTATTAACTTGAAATACTTCATATTCAAAATAAGCTTGCTCATCTAGGGATTGAGTGAACTTAACTATTTGTTCTGTATGAATGAGCAAAGAAATGGGCGCAACCTGGTGATTGTCATACTCATCGAAACAGTTGTTAATGTGTGCTCTATCTAAATAAACAACATCTTGATTCTGTGTTGGAGTTTCTTCAATCAACTTTGTTTCAAACCCTGCCTTCTCAAGCTGCTCAAGCAACTCATAGAGTTTGTCTACATCACTCTTGCACTTGATTGAACTATATTGCTGTACAATCCCATTTAAATATTTCTCGATTGACCCAAACTTGTTTTTCATTAAACAGATGGTTTTTAAATTCTTTTTGATAAGTGAATAGCGTTGCTCTTTCAATTTTGGTTTTAAGAAATCAATGAGGATTTTGTTGCGTTGCTCTTCTTTGACAAAGCTTTGAGACGCGCTGACTTTAAAGTAAAGATGAAGCAGTGCATTTTCAAAAGTAGATTTTAAAAGCTTGTAATATAATTGTTCTGACATTGTAAGCATTGATTATTTACTCATGCTGTTATTCTAACATATAAAAAGAAAAGCAAACTAACACTGCAACTAGTTTACTTTGCCCCCGCATGAGTCACACGAAAACCAACTCTCTAGTCTTGATTGGTCAGCTAATACACAAGTGTTTTTCTAGTGAAGAGCCTCGTAGACCTTAGGATAGGGTGACCCGAAAAAAGGCTCAATGATACTAGGATTTCATTGTTTCTATTATCCTCACGATCTCGAAAGTTGTGTCCGATGGTATCGTTTTTTCGTTGAATATAACTATCCACTTTTTCTTTCAGAGCAGCGTTTTATACACTAGGGTTTTGTTATTTCGTTCTGGGAGGGATAGTAATGAAAGCTCGTATTGGAGTTATGTCAGAAGACCTCATTCGTAGGCACATGATTAGTGTGGCCGCAGGCAACATTAGCCATAACAAGCATCTACCGACGCTTTGGTTCACGTCACTAAATGAAGCCTCAAAGCTACTGTGTAATGAGAATATCGAACTAATGCTGCTGATCAATAGAGAAAAGCCTGAAAGTCTAGCTGAGCTTGCGGAGATTAGCGGTCATCATATCCGCGAACTCTCACGAACTCTCGACGACTTATCATCAAAAGGATTCATCCAATTAGAGGAAAAAGGCAACGCTTGCCGCCCTATTGCTGTATTTACTGACTTTGAGATTATTCTCGGCAAAGAATTAGAGAATACACTGCAAGAAGGCTATCTTGCATGATACCGAACACTCGTTACTGCGGCGCATGCCGCTTGGGTAGCACAGCTTCATGCTGTGCAGACTCGAATGGTGATTGTTCTTGATACTTTCCGTCTAGGCCAACTTGATAGCCATCGATGATCTCTTTCAGTTCTATTTTGAGGGCTTCAGTTACTTCAACTAGCTTATCAGTATTGGTAAAGATAGCGTGATCAAGCAAGTCAAGAAGTCCATTTAGCGTAACCTTACTATCCTTTGATTCGGCTTGCTCGTTATCACTTCTTGTAGCCTTAGCCTCGTTCTTCATATCAGCCTCGCTCATAAAAATGCCTGCCGTACACACGGCTGTAGCACAATTACACTCTCGCCAGCCTCTGAGAAGTTTCCTCAGCATAAAATCTTAACTGTTTACAATAAAAACGATTAATTTCAGACAGTTATAAACCACTAAGATTTAGACACTAA
>WJXG01000083.1_pt1 | contig 25875 bp, 23 predicted proteins | sample 9266541 | NCBI WGS metagenome assembly WJXG01 (sample SAMN12697363, study PRJNA563984) | aquatic metagenome | isolation source: water samples from a prawn hatchery tank treated with erythromycin plated on... | place: Australia | collected 2018-10-17 | reverse complement strand
TAACGTTCCCCGAAGGTTCAGTTAACTCGTTTCCGCTCGACTTGCATGTGTTAGGCCTGCCGCCAGCGTTCAATCTGAGCCATGATCAAACTCTTCAATTTAAGATTTTGTTGGCTCAATGAATACTGAACATTACATAAGTAATGTTTGAATTGACTGTGCTGAATCCGAAGATTCAATGGTCACTTCGTATCATTGAAACCTAAATTGTTTCCGAAGAAACTATTTGGATTATCATCAACGAGTGCCCACACAGATTGATAGGTCTATATTTTTAAAGAGCTTCTCTTCTTTGTGATTCGTATCACTTCGGAAGAGGCGGCCATTCTAGCGTTTTAAGTTTTAGTGTCAACCACTTTTTTTAAACTTTTTTCTTAAGCGTTTCCGCTTGGCTAGTTAACCTGTCGATTTCGCTTGAGCCCTTGTGAGCCCTTGCCCTGTCGACGAGGAGGCATTATAGAGATCGCGCTCACATTGGCAAGCGTTATTTTGAAAAAATTGCAAAAATAACGTTTAACAGGCTAACTTTCGCCCAAAGCCTTATTTATCCAACTTTACCCCAAATAAGCCAACAAAATACTCACAGAGTTATCCACATTCGCTGTTTTTCACATAAAAAGAAAGGCCGCTCTCGCGACCTTTTTATCTATATATAGAGGGAAAAACTAAATCCCCGAACCATCTTGTTCACTATCGTCTTCGTGAAGACCACATTCACGCTTCAATCCAAAGAAGCGAGTTTCTTCTTCACTCATACCCGGCTCCCACTTTTTGCTTGTATGGGTATCACCAACAGATAGATAACCTTCATCTCTTAGGGGATGATATGAAAGTCCGTTTTGCTCTAGGTAATAATGAACATCTTTATTCGTCCAATCGATCACAGGCAAGAACTTAAACACACCATTTTGAATCGATAAAATTGGTAAACTTGCTCGTGATTTAGATTGCTCACGACGTAAACCTGAGAACCAAGTCCCTACCTCAAGCTCATCTAAAGCTCGCCTCATCGGTTCGACTTTATTTAGTTTATTGTATTTCTCTATTCCCTCTATACCTTGTTCCCACAATTTTCCGTAACGCGCTTCCTGCCAGTTAGCACTTTCTTTTGCGCGATAGACCTTAAGGTTTAGCGTCAGCTGCTCACTAAGCTGATCAATAAAGCGGTAGGTTTCAGGAAACAGATAGCCAGTATCCGTCAAGATTACGGGAATATCAGGCTTTTGCTCAGTAACTAGGTGCAACATAACAGCAGCCTGAATACCGAAACTAGAGGAAACAGCGAACTGACCTTCAAGGTTTTCAAGCGCCCAAGCAACTCTTTGCTGCGCAGTTAGCTGCTCTAACTCTGCATTAATTTGACCAAGCTGGAGTATTTGTTCCGTCTTAGTTAATGAGAGAAGTTTCGCTAACTGAGGTTTAGAAGCGACAGAATCAAGCATGTAAGTCCCTCTTCGATACTTTTACCTCTTGGATGATTCCAGCACGAATTGCAAAATCACCAAACCCTTCACCCGTTTCACGCTCTTGCGCCCAACGACCAACCAGCTGATCGATTTCTTCAAGAATCTGCTTATCGGTAATGTTCTCTTTGTACATCTTTGGAATGCGTGTACCCGCTCGGTTACCACCTAGGTGGAGGTTATAGCGCCCTGGAGCTTTACCGACTAAGCCGATTTCAGCCAACATTGCACGACCACAACCATTCGGACAACCAGTCACACGTAAGATGATATTTTCTTCTTCTGGCAAACCGTGTTTCTCAAGTATGCCTTCTACGTCTGTTACAAACTGAGGTAAGAAGCGCTCAGCTTCAGCCATAGCAAGTGGGCAAGTTGGGAAAGCGACACATGCCATCGAACTCTTACGCTGTTCACTCACGCTATCATCAATCAAACCGTGTTCACGTGCGATCTTTTCGATCTTGGCTTTTTGACTTTTCGAGACGCCCGCAACAATTAAGTTTTGGTTAGCCGTCATTCGGAAATCACCTTTATGGATCTTGGCAATTTCGGCAACCCCTGTCTTAAGAGGTTTACCCGGGAAGTCTAGTAAGCGTCCATTCTCGATAAACAGTGCTAAGTGATGTTTACCATCGATACCTTCAACCCAACCGATACGATCGCCGCGGTCAGTAAATTCATAAGGTCGACTTTCAGCAAACTCAACGCCTGCGCGCTTTTCTACTTCTGCTTTGAACACATCAATTCCGACACGATCTAAGGTGTACTTGGTTTTGGCATTCTTACGGTTCGAGCGGTTACCCCAGTCACGCTGAGTGGTAACGACTGCCGCTGCAACATCAAGAGTTTTCTCTAGCGGCACAAACCCAAAGTCATCAGCACGACGAGCATAAGTAGAAGTATCACCGTGGGTCATTGCCAAGCCACCACCGACAAGAACATTAAAGCCCACCAGCTTGCCGTTCTCACCTATCGCCACGAAGTTAAGATCGTTGGCGTGAACATCAACATCATTTTGCGGCGGAATCACTACCGTCGTTTTAAACTTACGAGGAAGATAAGTCTTACCTAGAATTGGCTCATCACCCTCTGTTGTCTCCACTTTCTCGCCATCTAGCCAGATTTCTGCGTACGCCTTAGTCTTAGGTAGCAAATGCTCACTGATTTTCTTAGCCCACTCATAGGCTTCTTGATGTAGCTCTGACTCAATTGGATTAGTGGTACACAAGACGTTACGGTTCACATCACCCGCTGTTGCAATCGAATCAATACCAATACTGTTTAGGGTTTGGTGCATCAACTTAATGTTCGGCTTAAGAACTCCGTGAAACTGAAAGGTTTGACGAGTCGTCAGGCGAATACTGCCGTAAAGAGAGTGCTCAGTCGCGAACTTATCAATCGCTAGCCACTGATCCGGTTTGATAATGCCACCCGGCATACGAGCACGCAGCATGACATTATGTAGCGGCTCAAGTTTTTGCTTCGCACGTTCGTTACGAATATCACGGTCATCTTGCTGATACATGCCGTGGAAACGAATCAGCTGAAAGTTGTCAGCGGTAAAACCACCAGTAATTCTGTCTTGTAGGTCTTGCTCGATCGTACCGCGTAAGAAGTTACTTTGCGTTTTTAGACGCTCGTTATCAGAAAGCTTTCCTAACTCTTCGCCTAATACAACCTGCTTATTATTCTCAGTAGAAAAAGTCATTAGTACACATCCCTTTGATAACGTTTCGCTTTACGTAGTTCGTTAATAAATTCTTCCGCATCATCGCGTGATAGCTTGCCTTGTTGCTCAGCAACATGAATCAAGGCTTCATGCACATCTTTCGCCATGCGTGTTGCATCGCCACAAACATAGATGTAAGCGCCTTCTTGGATCCACTGCCATACTTGCTCGGCATTTTCTAGAATGCGGTGTTGGACATAGACTTTCTCTGCTTGATCACGACTGAACGCCACATCAAGGCGATTTAGTAATCCAGATTTAAGGTACTTCTGCCACTCCACTTGGTAGAGGAAATCTTGAGTAAAGGTGCGATCACCGAAGAACAACCAGTTTTTACCTTCTGCATCTCGGTTGTCACGCTCCTGAATAAAGCTACGGAATGGCGCGATACCTGTACCAGGGCCAATCATGATCACAGGAGTATTGTCATCTTGAGGTAGCTTGAAGTTATTATTGTTCTCAACAAATACTTTCACCTCGCCGCCTTCTTCCAAGCGCTGTGATAAGAAGCTCGATGCCCCTCCGTAACGCTTTTCATCCCCTTTGTCGTATTCAACTAAGCCAACCGTTAGGTGAACTTCTTCATCTACTTCACTTTGGCTTGATGCGATAGAGTAGAGACGCGGAGTTAAGCGGCGCAATAAACTAATTAACTCTTCAGCAGATAACTTAGCCTTCTTCTCAGCGAGTACATCAACAACCTGTGTATTCCCCGCGTACTCACGTAACTTGTCTTTATCTTCCACCAGCTTTTGTAGTTTTTTACTACCAGACAACTCCGCAAACTTAGTCACTAGCTGAGGGTTAGCCGCTGTAATTTCGAACTTGCTAACCAAAGCGCTATGAATCGATAGGCTCTCACCATCAACTTCAACACTTTCTACACCTGATAGGCCTACTTTAGCTAAAATGGCATTAGCAAGATCGCTGCTGTTTTCAAACCATACGCCTAGCGCATCACCCGGTTGGTAAGTTAAACCAGACTCTTCGAGATCGATCTCTACATGGCGAACATCTTTACCTGAATCGCGACCCGTTATTTTTTGGCTCGTCAGCAATGTCGCTGTATAAGGGTTTTGCTTGTTATATGGAGAGTGTCCCGGTGCCGCTTGGCCTACAGGAAGTTGTACTACTTCCGCTTCCGCACCAGACGATAGTGCCTCTTTAACTTTCTCTAACGCTGAAGCACGCCACTCTGCGGCCGGCGCTTCATAGTCCACATCGAGATCGACACGATCGATAAATGAAGTTGCGCCTAACTTAGACAAAAATGCATCAAAGTCTTTACCTGTCTGACAGAAAAACTCGTAGCTTGAGTCGCCTAAGCCAATTACGCCATATTGCAGATTTGGCAGTTTAGGCGCTTTCTTCGACTGTAAGAACTCATGCAACTCGATAGCATTGTCTGGTGCTTCACCTTCACCATTGGTTGATGCCACGAAAATTACGTGCGTTTCTTTGGCAAGGTTTTTACCTTTGTAGTCACTGGCATCAAACAACTCAACGGCAATGCCCTGTGCTTTTGCTTCTTGCTCTAACGCTTCAGCAACGCCTTTAGCATTACCCGTTTGTGATGCGAAGATAATTGACAGTTTTCCAGCAGGTTTAGCCGCAACAGCAGCTGCCGCTTGATTAATTGGAGCAGAAGCTGCCGCCGGTTGAGCTTGCGCTAATCCCCAGAAATAACCGCTCACCCAAGCTAACTGCTGCGCCGACAGATCGGTAACCGTCTGTTGTAGCGAGCTAAGCTGTTGATCATTAAGAGGAGCAGCGATTGATGGTAATTCTTGTGGTGTGTTTCCTTGAGAGGACACGTTCTTGTTCAAAGACATGGTCTCGACATCCCTATTCATTGCGTGATGATAGATTAACCACTCTCTTTAATAACAAGAAAGAATAGAAGTGAATGTTTTATAACTTTTCGAATTAAAGAAAGGAGAAGAATTGAACTAACTCACCTACTTGGCTTCGACTCTGACTTGTTTGAAACCTACCGCCATTGCTGACTTCGACGCAAGGTCTAAGTTCATATAGTGACATTCTTCACCATGAGAGTCGGTTAAAAGAACAAAGCCTCCACGGGCATGACGAAACTCAACGATCCAACTGCCTTCCTGAGCCGATGGCTCGATGATGGCTTCAACCAATTGCTGCTCTCGATAAAGATGTCTAAGTTCATTGATAGTCATGAGATTCCTTTCTCTGGCTAAAAACACTATTCCTCTTTAAGCATGGTCAATCGACAAGAAAGTGCTAAATGAATTATGTAAATATAATCAATAGGTATAAAAAAACGCCACCTTAGAAGGAAGCGTTTTAAAAATCAGTATGAAAGCTTCGTTAGAACGAGAACTCTGCTCCGGCAAAGAAGCCATTAGCGAAAATAAATGGTTTACCTAGGTTTGAGCCTTCACCCGGCTTAAAGATCTCTTCTGCTTCAAGGTCTATCACTCGGTAACCGCCACGCAATGCCAGTGTGCTGCTCCCAAGCGGCAGTCGATACTGCATTCCAGCTATCAAGTCAGTACTCTTAATCCCGCTATTATTGCCAAAGTTCATTTCACCAATCACATCAAGATTGGTATTCGGCACCGTAATTTCTGCATAGCCGTACCAAGCCCAAATCATCTCATCAAAGTTCTTTACGGCATTAGTATCTGCGTTGACGTACTTGGTATTGCTCAAGTCACTGAAGGTCATACCCGCATCAAAGTGCATTAAGTCATGCTCAAGAATACGGTAATACAAAGTCAGATCTAATTTGTTGAATGCCATATAGTCGGCATCGACTGTAGAATAGCGAACGCGTGCATCTGGAACATATTTTACATCATGTTCTATCGCAGCATAGAAGCTCGGTGTGGTATCGCTTTCTCGGTTGACTTCATTTACTTCAGTCTTTGGAAACCACATTTCGGCGCCAAACTTAGTGGTTAGAGACGACTCTGCCAATGCAGACGTAGAAACAACAGCTGCCAACGCAATTGCGGTTTTTAAACCCATAAATTTGACTCTCCAGTTAATCGCAATAGGCAGCACCTCGCTGTGCTGCCTTAGCTAGACAAGTATGGTATGCGTCAAATACTAATGCATATTTGTGCGACTAGCCATCAAGTATTTGTCTTTTAACCGTATTTATCTAGGCTGCGCCACATAGGATTTAAAGAACCAAATACCGATTGCAATAACAATGAGCCAAGGCAACAACTTGAGGACTGCTCCTACCATGCCAAGCAGTACCATGACTACCAAAGAAAACGCTACACCCGCAAGCACTGTCACCATAGTCACGCCAGTGACTAGCAATGTAGCAGCAAATACCATGATAAAGATCAGTTCAAACATACGATTCTCCTTAGTTGACCTAGAATATCTATCAGGATACGTGCCAAACTCACACTTAAATTTAAGGCATTGATAAATAACAAATTAAAAAGAGCACTCTATTTAAGTGCTCTTTAAAAATCTTCGATGAGGTAAAATTAACCAAGTAACTAGGTATTTTTTACACATCCAACTCTTTTGGGATTTTCGCCAGTGCAGCTTCAACCACTTCAATACCCGAACCCGGTTTGTGCGCGTTTTCACTGATGTAACGACGCCACTGACGAGCACCCGGCATATTTTGGAATAGACCTAACATATGACGAGTAATATGACCAAGATACGCCCCTTGAGATAGCTGCTGCTCAATATATGGGTACATCTCTTTAACCACTTGGCTGCGTTTCTTTACTGGCTTATCTAAACCAAAGATCTCTTGATCAACGTTCGCTAGGATATATGGGTTTTGATACGCTTCGCGGCCTACCATAACACCATCAAGGTGCTGAAGGTGCTCCTTGCTCTCTTCCAGTGTCTTAACGCCACCATTAATCGCAATCGTCAGGTGCGAGAAGTCTTTCTTGAGCTGATAAGCACGTGGATAATCAAGTGGCGGGATCTCGCGGTTCTCTTTCGGGCTCAAACCAGATAGCCAAGCTTTACGCGCATGAATCGTGAACTGCTCACAACCGCCCTTCTCAGAGACAATTGATACGAAGTCAGTTAGAAACTCATAAGAGTCTTGGTCATCGATACCGATACGAGTTTTCACCGTAACTGGGACATCAACTACATCACGCATTGCAGAAACACATTCAGCCACCAGCTCTGGCTCTGCCATTAAGCACGCACCAAAACGACCGTTCTGAACTCGGTCTGATGGACAACCGACGTTAAGGTTTATCTCATCATAACCACGCTCTGCCGCTAACTTAGCACACGTAGCCAAATCCTGAGGGTTCGAACCACCAAGCTGAAGCGCCACTGGATGCTCTTGCTGGTTATAGGCTAAGAAGTCACCTTTACCGTGAATGATTGCACCAGTTGTCACCATCTCGGTGTACAGCAGTGTTTCACTGGTCAGCAGGCGATGGAAGTATCGACAATGGCGATCCGTCCAATCGAGCATGGGCGCAATGGAAAAGCGCTGCATTGGAAATTGTTGTTTCGTTTCAGTGTTCGACACGAAGCTACCTCTAAACAGTCAGTACCGCTTTCAAATAACGTCCCTATTTCCAGTGCGGCATCAAAAATAATCGCGCGATTATACACCGCTGCGGGAAAAGATTCAGGTTAAATACCGTCGGTAATAAATAACGATTATTCAAACGTGGGTCACGTTATCTAGGACGAGTTATACGACCACTGAATTATTGAGTGCCAATATTTATAAAAAATAACTATTCTATGGATTAATAAGTCAATGAATCTGCAGTAAAGGATTTACCGCAATGCCAATAGAACAGCATGAAAAACCTGTGATTCTGGTTGTCGATGATATCCCCGACAACATCCATACTTTGTCAGGCATTCTTTCTGATGACTACCGTATAAAAGCGGCGACGAGTGGCGTAAAAGCTCTACAGATTGCCAGCACTAAACCATACCCACATCTCATCCTGCTCGATATCATGATGCCAGAGATGGATGGTTATGAGGTATGTGAGAAACTAAAAAACAATCCAGTTACCTCTGAAATTCCGGTTATCTTCGTTACCGCTAAAGCAGAGGTGGTCGACGAGCAAAAAGGCTTCGAGATGGGAGCTGTCGACTATATTACCAAACCAGTTAGCCCACCTATCGTTCAAGCTAGGGTAAAAACACATATTTCTCTCTATGACCAAAACCTTTCATTAGCCAACAAAGTGAAAGAGCGCACTGCGCTGCTGGAAAAAACACGCCTTGAGGTCATCCAGCGTCTTGGCCGAGCGGCGGAATATAAAGATAACGAAACAGGCATGCACGTTATTCGCATGAGTCACTACTCGAGAATCCTTGCTCAGCAGTTAGATGTGAGTGAGCGATGGATTGAGTTGGTGTTCCAAGCAGCCCCGATGCATGACATTGGTAAGATAGGTATCCCTGACGCTGTGCTGCGCAAACCGGGAAAACTGGATGCCGAAGAGTGGGCAGTGATGCAAACCCACGTAAAAATCGGTGCAGATATCATTGCAGACAGCGACACACGATTAATGCAGATGGCACAAGAGATCGCGCTTTATCACCACGAAAAGTGGGATGGCAGTGGCTATCCGCATGGATTAAAGGGGGAAGATATCCCGCTTAGTGCGAGAATTGTTGCCATTGCGGATGTCTTCGATGCCTTAACCAGTGAGCGTCCTTACAAACAGGCATGGCCGATTGAAAAAGCGACGGCTTTGCTCGAAGAAGAAGCGGGCTCACATTTTGATCCAACGCTGGTCCCAATCTTTCTCCAACAACTCGATGAGATTTTGAAAGTTAAAGAATCTTTTAAAGATGAATTCTAATCAACCACTGAGGCTTGAATGGACTCTGTAAAAAACTACGCTCTCGATTCCAAACGTATTCTTATTGGCTTTATTATCGCGTCGGTGATGTTGCTCATCGCTGGCATTATCGGATGGTTAAGCCTAACTCAACGCTTTAACACCGTTGATCAATATGCCAATAACGCTCAGTTGCTCTCAACCCTTGATGGTATTAAGGTCATCGAGCAAAGCTATATTCGCCAGCCAGATGCCCAACTGCAAAACCAACTGTCGCAGGCGGTTAGTAAAGCTCAGTTAATTGCCAGTGATGCTGTCAGCAATGGGGCTGACTCGCAGATTCAAAGCTCACTCGCCCAATATCATCAGCAATTTGAAACCTATGTGGAGCTGAGTGAAAAGTCCGCTCAAACACGGACGGAGCTATCTGAGACCGGAGACTACGTCGAGAGCTTAGTACAAGAGATTCAGCTTGAACACGAACAGTTCATCGAGTCGAGTATCGTTTCGATTGATGAACTTAGAGATAAAGTCGACCGAGAATCTGATCTCGCGATTCAAGCACATTGGTTGGTCAGTCTGATAGCTAACTCTCAAGCAGAGCAGAAAACCTATATCGTTTCCAATCAACAAGAATCTCTAAACCTTGCTCAGCTAGAACTAAAAAAAGCGGAGCAACTGATCAATAAACTTGAGCGCGATGCCACCGATAGCGAAAGCCAACAGACAATTGCTCTAATCAAGAATGCAAAAAACCGTTACAGCTCAGCCTTAGTTCAACTTCGCAGTTGGCCGAAGCTGTCTAAACCTCTGCAGGCGAATATATCTTCCCAGATAGAAAGATCGGTCACTGAACTGACTCGGGTCTCAATCGAGCTACGTTCACATCTCCAGCAACGACTCAAATTCGCCCAGCAAGCCGTAACCAATGTTCAGCTCTCTATTAGTGACAAGCTTTCTATCAGCACCAACTTATTGGTATTACACACTGAGATTAGTAATGCACAGCAAAGTGACAAAGACTACGCTATTACTCAACAAATTGAGCGTCAGTTACAGCTTAAAACAGAAGTTGAGAACAACCTTATTGCTGCCATCGAACTGTTAGAAAACCTCTATGAGCAAGTTGTCACTGAGGATGAACAAATTCAAATCAGTACGCTACAAGACGCGACACAAGATTACCTAACTCTGTTCAATCAGCTCACAGACTTACGTGGTGAGAAAAACCGTCAAATCCAAGCACTCAAACAGCAGCATCAAGCCATCATTGAGCTAATCTTACCTGGCTATGAAGCACAGCTAGCCACAGTGGAAGACTCTGGCAGTATCGCACGTAATCTAGCCATCGGTGGTGCAATCTTCCTAGTTACACTTTTACTCCTAGGCTTTCTAGCCAATAAATCTCACTCTGCCTTAGAGCGATTTGCCGAAAAGCTCGCGATTGCGCGTGATGAAGCCGATTCAGCGAACAGCGCTAAGTCGGATTTCTTAGCGAATATGAGCCACGAAATCCGCACTCCGATGAATGCGATTATAGGTATGAGCTACTTGGCGCTCAAAACCGACTTAACTAAAGCTCAGCGTAACTACATTCATAAGGTTAAGCTGTCTGCAGACTCCCTACTGGGGCTGATCAATGACATCCTCGACTTTTCTAAGATTGAAGCGGGTAAGCTAGATATTGAAAACGTCGATTTCCATTTAGAAAATGTACTCGACAATATTTCGAACCTTGTTGGTTTACGTGCTTCGGAGCGCGGACTTGAGCTACTGATCCACATTGATCGTGACGTACCGACCACCTTAGTCGGTGATCCTCTGCGACTTGGGCAGATCTTAATTAACCTCGCGAATAACGCAGTCAAGTTTACAGAGAAAGGTGAAATCAAAATATCCATTCGCGTTGCCGAGCGTGATGGTGACAACCTAGAACTAGAGTTTAGCGTTGAAGACAGTGGTATAGGCATGACAGCGGAGCAAACCGCCAAGTTGTTTAGCAAGTTCACTCAAGCTGACAGCTCAACCACGCGGAAATATGGTGGTACCGGTTTAGGGTTAGCCATCAGTAAAGAACTTAGCCAGTTAATGGGCGGGGATATCCGTGTAGAAAGTGAAGCAGGTAAAGGCTCATGCTTTACCTTTACTGTAGCCTCCAAAGTCAGTCATGCTCTAAAACAAGAAGAGATCGCGGTTCCTGTCGAACTAGGAAAACTGAGAGTACTTGTCGTCGATGACAACGCCAGCGCCAGAATCATTGTTGAAGATATTCTTGAATCACTACGATTTGACGCTCACAGCGTAAGTAATGCTGACGATGCACTCGCAGAGCTCAACCAAGCTCTCAGCAATCAACAACCTTATGATCTGCTCATTACCGACTGGCAAATGCCTGGAAAAGATGGCATTGATTTACTTGAGATGGTGAACGCTCAGATTCCTCAATCTCAACAGCCAAAACCACTTATGTTGACCGCCTTTGGTCGAGAGGAACTCACCGAGATCTTTGAACAAAGAGGTATTACTGTTCCTAGTATTCTCGATAAGCCGATAACGGCATCTCACCTTTTTGATGCCATTGTTTCTCTCTACGGCGTTGACCATGCCCGTCTAAGTCGAAGTGAGACAGAAGAGCAGAACCAACTAGCCAATGTTCAGCAACTGGCTGGTGCACAGCTTCTGTTAGTCGAAGACAATGAAATCAACCAAGAGTTAGCTATTGAGCTACTTGAAGGACAGCAAATTCATGTCACCGTGGCTGAAAATGGTCAGGTCGCTCTCGACCTGTATAAGACCAATGATTTCGATGGCATTCTGATGGATTGCCAAATGCCTATCATGGATGGTTATGAGGCCACTCAGTTTATTCGCACTAAGCTTAGTGACCATTCGATCCCCATTATTGCCATGACAGCAAACGTGATGGAGCGAGATAAGGTCAAAGCCGCAGAAGCAGGTATGAATGACATTATTGCCAAACCCATTGATGTCGGCAGTATGTTTAGCACGCTGGCCAAATGGATTACGCCAAAACATCCTCAACAGTTTGTCGCTCAGTCTGCGCAGCACAGTTCAGACATTCCGGAAATTGAAGGCGTCGATACGCAAGCGGGACTGATTCGTTCAAGTGGTAATAGCGGTTTGTACAAGAAGCTTCTCGAACGTTTTGCCGCTACATATCGTGACACTGATGCTGTATTACTGGCACTTTCTGACCAAGATAAAGAGGTGAGAAAACGCAACGTTCACTCTCTCAAAGGGGTATCTGGGAACATTGGCGCCAGCGAAGTCCACCAGCTTAGCGCTTCATTGGAGCAAGACTTAGATAACGAAGGTCTGCGGGACCAGCTAGCCCAGCAGCTTGAGCAGTTAATTAGCAACATAGAGCAAGGCCTTGCCTCTTCGCAAACCAAGACTGAAGCTGCGGATACGCCTATTCAAAACTACGATCAAGAGACATATGAAAAGCTCTACTCGGCCATTGAACAAAGCGATACCGAGGCGGTAGCCATCATCAATGACATTGACTCAGGCAAGCAGATTGGCTTGAGTAGCGCTCAGTTATCAGAGCTTTCCCGCGTGGTCGAAGAGTTCGATTTTGAGCGTGGATTGCAGATCTTGGACACAGCTCAACGATAAGAAATAGCTAAAATGCTGTTATTGGTATCGTTTTTTATGTAGATAAGGTAAGTTATAACGTTCCAGACAAGTTAGACATTATTCACATTATGAATAAGTAACTTACTGACAAAGCTATAAGATATTACCTAGTAAGCGACGATAAACCGCGAGAAATGGTATATTATTAAAATGTCCAATGGTAATGGTGATAAGTTTGGACCTGCATTTAGTGAAGCAAGTTGAAGAGATATGCTCTGCCCGAGGTGTACGCCTTACAACTCAGCGTAAGCGCGTATTTGAATTGATATGTGAGAGCCCAAAGGCCTCTAGTGCCTATGAGCTGCTTGAAGATTTGAAACAAAGCGAGCCTCAAGCAAAACCACCGACCGTATATCGGGCGTTAGATTTTTTGTTAGAGCAAGGCTTTATTCATAGGGTTGAGTCAACCAATAGCTACATTCAATGTGTTTCATGCAATGCTCATAAGCATTTCTCGCACCTATTGATTTGCGATAAATGCGGGAGCGTTATTGAACTTCAAGATGATAGTTTGGTAGCCTTACTTGCGAACAATGCGGAAGCACATGGTTTTACCATCAATAATCACGTAATTGAGTCACACGGTACTTGTCAGGCTTGTTCTGCTGACAATGCGAAATAAAGATATAGAAGAAGATTATGCGCGCTGAATTTGTAAACCCGTTTTTAGCTTCATTGATGAACGTATTAAAAACGATGGCTTCGCTGGAATTGAAGCCACAGAAGCCTCGTGTGAAGAAAGATGAAATCGCACGTGGGGATGTATCAGGTTTAATAGGGATGGTAGGCACTCAAAGCCGCGGTTCTATGTCTATTACTTTTGATGAAAGCCTCGCATTAGAGATTATGCAGAACATGCTAGGTGAGCGCCCGAATGGCCTTAACGATGAAGTAACGGACATGGTGGGTGAAATCACCAATATGGTTACTGGTGGTGCAAAGCGTATTCTTGCAGAAAGTGGCTTCGATTTTGATATGGCTACACCGGTTGTTGTGTCTGGTAAAGGTCACACTATCCGTCACAAGTGTGAAGGTTCTATCATCATCATGCCTTTCACCTCTCAATGGGGTAATGCTTTTATTGAGATCTGTTTCGAGTAATAAACCACTCAAGTGAATCAATAAAAAACGCTTCTCTAGAGAAGCGTTTTTTAGTTTATACGATAACTTGTCTTTCCTTGAGAGCCGCCAAGCAATCTTCTACCAGAGCTTCAATCGATTTCTCACCAGCACGTAGATCTATTTCTGGGTTAATCGGCGCTTGATATTCAGAATCAATACCTGTGAAGTTTGCAATTTCCCCTGCTCGCGCTTTCTTGTACAAACCTTTAGGATCACGCTGCTCGCAGACTTTGAGTGAGGTGTTGACGAAGACTTCTAGAAACTCCCCTTCTGGAAGCATCTCTCTGACAAGCTGTCTCTCTGCGCGATGCGGAGAAATAAACGCTGATAAAACAATTAAGCCAGCATCTGCCATCAGCTTAGCTATTTCACCGATGCGTCGAATGTTCTCTCTACGATCTTGCTCGGAAAAGCCTAGATCACTACATAGGCCGTGACGAACATTGTCCCCATCTAGTAGATAAGTATGAAAACCCGCTTGTGCAAGGCGCGTTTCCAATGCCCCCGCAATAGTGGATTTACCTGCGCCAGAAAGCCCCGTAAACCATAGTACCACTGGCTTTTGCTTCTTTAACTGAGAGCGAAAAGCCTTATCAATAGAGTGTTGATGCCATACGACATTTTCATCTTTAGTTGGCGTTTCCGTAGTCATAATTCAGTCCTTTTAAAACGGAAAGAAGAGTGGAATTAGCGTTAACACCAAAACGGAGTAAACAATAGAAAGAGGAATTCCCACTCGAACGTAATCTGTTAATTTGTAATTGCCTACGCTGTAAACCAAGAGATTGGTCTGATAACCGTAGGGAGAAATAAAGCTCGCGCTAGCGCCAAAAAGTACTGCCATAATGAATGGCATTGGGTCGACACCGTAGCCAATCGCCATGCTGTAGCCGATAGGAAACGACAATGCCGCCGCCGCATTATTGGTTACAAGCTCAGTTAAAATCAGGGTCAGTAAGTAAGTGGCAACCAAGGCACCAAACACACCCCAACCATTGAATCCTTCAATAAACATCTGGCCTAAGCTAACGGACAAACCTGTCGACAACATCAGTTGAGCAATGGAGAGCGCCGAGCCAACAATCACTACGATATCGACAGGGAAACGCCTGCGAAGCTCACCAAGCTGAACTACACCAAAAAACAGCGCAGCTAAGAGGAAAACGGACAACCCCTTAATCAGCGGCACGATCTCAAGCAGCGCAAGGGCAATAACGCTCGCAAAACCGACTAACACCATTGCCGACTTATTGGCATCCAAACGCGCGCTCGAATCTAAGTCATTAACCAGGACAAACTCTTTACGATGCGCACGACGTTCTTGCTCAAAGCGTTTACCCGGAACAAGGACTAAGGTATCACCCGCATTGAGCGTAATATTCCCTAACCCGCCCTGTAAGCGCTCATGCCCGCGGCGTATGGCAACAACAACCGCATCAAAGCGATCGCGGAAGTGGCTCGATTTAAGTGTTTTATTACAAAAGCTTGCCGAAGAGCTAACCACCACTTCGACAAAGCCTTGGCCGTTGAGATGGTGCTGACCAAATAAGGTCAGGCCCTGAATTTCTTGCAGCGTTGCAACACTTTCAATATCACCACAAAACAGCAATCGGTCACGGGCTTGAAGCACAAAGTCTGGTTCAACAGAAGGCATGGTTTCACCGTCTCTTACCACTTCGGCTAAGAACAATTTACGCAGGGCGCGTAGGTTGTTCTCACTGATGCTACGACCGACCAATGGCGAACCTGGCTCAACTCTCGCTTCAAGAAAATAGGGCAACTCGTCTTGGCTGTGATCTTCATAATTGGGCAATAGGTAACTGAGCGGGATCAAGATCAACATACCACCAAGCAAGACAGACAAACCGATCATGGTTGGCGCAAAGAAGCCAAGACTGGGTAGTCCGGCATCTTCAACAAAGCTGTTAATGATCAAATTGGTCGACGTACCGATCAAGGTCAATGTGCCACCTAAGATCGCGGCGTAAGAAAGCGGGATCAATAGCTTTGAAGGTGCATGCTGCTGGTTACGTTTAATGGCGCCAATTAAAGAGACCACGACAGCAGTATTATTGGTAAAGGATGAAAGTAGCGCTGTTGAGACGCCCAGTTTGGCAACAACAGTACCCAGCCTTCCGGTTGAAAGTGAGCGGCTTACCCAGCTAATCAGTCGAGTCTTTTCTAGTGCTGCTGATGCTAAGATCAGCAGCACTAAAGTGAGTAGCGAAGAGTTGGTAAAATTGGTAGCCACTTCACCTAGCTCTATCATGCCACCAAGGAAAGCAATAAATGCTGCTCCGGCAAAGATATAACTTGGTTTAATTCGTGTTGTTACCAAGCATGCTACGATGCCGAGTAAAATTGCCAACACAAATCCTTGCTGCCACATAACGCTTCCCTACTCTACCAATCAACTATTTAAGTAGCTGACCAATATCTTTCGCTTCCCAGTGTGGGAAGTGCTTACGAACCAAGGCATTCAGCTCTAGTTCAAATGCAGAGATATCAGAGGTTTTCACTTCAACACTTGATAGGCTTTCGCGCACAAGACCTGCACCGACCGTTACATTGGTTAGGCGATCGATGATGATGAAACCACCAGTGTCTTGGCTAGCAAGATAGTCATCAAGCGCTACAGACTCTGTTAAAGTCCACTCACACAAGCCTATACCATTAAGAGGTAGCTCAACTGCGCTATGCGTTGATAGATTATTAATGTCATATTGGTGGCGAATCGCCTCGACATGACCGACCGTTTTCTTACCAGCAATCTTCACGTCATAATCGCGGCCTGGCTGAAGTGGTTGCTCTGTCATCCACACGACATCAGCAAGCAAGTGGTTACTCGACTCAACTTGCGCATTCTCTAGCACAATCAAATCACCACGGCTGATATCAATCTCATCTTCAAGCGTTAACGTGACGGCTAGTCCTGCCTGAGCTTGTTCCAGGTCACCATCAAAAGTGACGATACGTGCAACTTTCGACGTTTTACCTGAAGGCAATGCCTTAACTTCATCACCCACTTTGACGCTACCGGAAGCAATCGTGCCAGCAAAGCCACGGAAATCTAGATTCGGACGGTTAACGTATTGGACAGGGAAACGGAACTCACCAATTTCTTTGTCTTGGTCAACATCCACGTTTTCTAGAATCTCAAGTAACGGCGAACCTTCGAACCAAGCCATTTTCGGGCTAGGCTCAACAACATTATCCCCCTCAAGTGCAGAAAGCGGGATGATTTGAATATCGGTTTCGCCTTGCAGATTTTTGGAGAACTCAAGATACTCATCGCGAATCTCTTCAAAACGCTGTTGCGAATAGTCAACAAGATCCATTTTGTTTACCGCAACCACAAAGTGCTTAAGACCAAGTAGGTTGGAGATAAATGAGTGACGACGAGTTTGATCCAGTACGCCTTTACGTGCATCAATCAAGATCACTGCGAGATCACAGGTCGATGCCCCTGTCGCCATATTACGCGTGTACTGCTCGTGCCCTGGAGTATCTGCAATGATGAACTTACGTTTCTGCGTTGAGAAGTAACGGTAAGCTACATCGATTGTGATCCCTTGCTCTCGCTCTGCCTGAAGTCCATCGACAAGCAAAGCAAGGTCAGGACGCTCTCCAGTGGTACCAACGCGTTGGCTATCGTTATGAACGGCTGCTAATTGATCTTCATAAATTTGCTTAGAGTCATGCAGTAAGCGACCGATCAAGGTACTTTTGCCATCATCTACTGAACCACAAGTGAGGAATCTAAGTAGTGATTTGTATTGGTGTTGTTTTAGGTATCCTTCAATACCAAGCTCTTCAAGCTGAGCTTCAACTGCGCTATTCATCTTGTTTGTCCTCAATCCTTAGAAGTAACCTTGGCGTTTCTTAAGTTCCATCGATCCAGACTGATCGTGGTCGATCGCTCTACCTTGTCGTTCACTGGATGTCGCCACCAACATCTCTTCAATAATGCCTGTTAACGTATTGGCTTCAGACTCAATCGCGCCAGTCAGTGGGTAACAACCGAGTGTTCTGAAGCGAACGCTTTTCTCTTCGATTTTTTCACCTGGTTGAAGCTCCATACGCTCATCGTCAACCATGATTAGCATGCCATCACGCTCAACAACTGGGCGATTATCGGCTAGGTAAAGTGGCACGATCTCGATGTTCTCTAGGTAGATGTATTGCCAGATATCTAACTCAGTCCAGTTTGAAAGTGGGAAGACACGAATGCTCTCACCTTTATTTATTTGGCCGTTGTAAGTACGCCATAACTCAGGACGCTGATTCTTTGGATCCCACGTATGGTTCTTGTCACGGAAAGAGTAAACACGCTCTTTCGCACGAGATTTCTCTTCATCACGGCGCGCGCCACCAAAAGCCGCATCAAAGCCATACTTGTTCAAAGCTTGTTTAAGACCTTGCGTTTTCATGATGTCAGTATGCTTAGATGAGCCGTGTGTGAATGGGCTACATCCCATCGCAAGACCTTCTGGGTTCTTATGAACCAAAAGCTCAAAGCCGTATTTCTCAGCAGTACGGTCACGGAACTTAATCATTTCCTTAAACTTCCAGTCGGTATCGACGTGAAGTAGCGGGAAAGGAATTTTACCTGGGTAAAAAGCTTTACGTGCCAGATGCAGCATGACCGATGAGTCTTTACCAATTGAATACATCATCACTGGGTTATCGAACTCAGCGGCAACTTCACGAATGATGTGAATACTCTCCGCTTCAAGCTGCTTAAGATGGGTTAAACGTTCTTGATCCATGTTAATTGCTTCCTTTATGGCTCATTGAGCCTATGGCTAATCTAGTTAAAATGGCGTTAGGCTGACTGACGCTGAGCGGTGACTTGTTCTGCTTGGGGTTCAAACCATGCAAGCTTTTCGGACAATGACACCACTTCACCAACGACGATAAGTGAAGGTGACTGAGCGTCTTTTGCGAGATCAGCAAGCTCATTGAGCTGACCTTTGAATACTTTCTGTTTGCTGTGTGTACCGCGCTCAATGATCGCGATGGGTGTTTCTGGCTGACGACCATGTTCAATCAGTTGGCTTTGGATGTATTCCGACTTCATCAAACCCATGTAGATCACTAGAGTCTGATTACCGCGCGCTAACGTCGACCAATCCATCTGATCACTTTCTGCTTTTAAATGACCGGTGATAAACATTGCCGACTGAGCATAGTCACGGTGTGTGAGGGGAATGCCCGCATAAGCGGTTGCGCCAGCTGCGGCTGTGATGCCTGGCACGACATGGAAAGAGACACCTGCATCCGCAAGGACTTCTAGCTCTTCTCCACCACGACCAAAGATAAACGGATCGCCACCTTTTATGCGTACCACGCGATGACCTTGCAGCGCGAAGTCGAGTAGTAGTTGATTGGTTTTTTCTTGAGGAACACTGTGGTGACCGGCACGTTTACCAACACAAACTAAGATGGTATCGCTTGGCACTAAAGAAATAATGTCATCAGATACTAGGTAGTCATAAAGCACGACATCAGCTTGCTGAAGGAAACGCAGCGCTTTCAAGGTCAGAAGTTCTACGTCACCCGGACCTGCGCCAACGAGTGCAACTTCACCTTTACCGAGCAGACTCTGACCAACTGTGTTGAGATCTGCTTGCTTACTACGCTGTGCGTGCTGATTGCTCAGAGGAAATTGAGAAATCTTATCCTTGCTCGCCATAATGTCACCCTTACCTAATCTATGAAGGCATTATGGCGCTCTAGTTATATTACCTGAAATTCTAAAATTTCATTTTTTATATCAATTTCTGATAAGCGAATATTTTTAGATTGTTCAAGCTTTGTTCGGTTTTGAGATATTCTCAGCAGAACGCTATAAAGTAATTGCTCAACATCACACTTTGTCTTTCAATGAAATCATTGTTTCATTTCATTTTGTTACATTATGCAGCGTCTTACTAAACGCTATCGGAGCATCAAAAAATGAAAGTAGCAGTGAAACCCCTATCTCTTGCTGTACTGGGTGGCATGTTAACCATGGCAGGCCCAGCAATGGCAGATACGATCAAACTTCGTATTGTCGAAACAACTGATATTCACACTAACGTCATGGATTATGACTACTACAAAGATAAGCCATCGCAAAAGATTGGTCTGACTCGTGCTGCTACTTTAGTAAAACAGGCTCGCGCTGAAGTTGAGAACAGTGTCTTGGTTGATAACGGTGACTTAATCCAAGGTAGCCCTATGGGTGACTACATGGCGGCTAAAGGCATCAAAGTTGGTGAAGTACACCCAGTGTATAAAGCGATGAACCAACTAGACTACGATGTGGGCAACATTGGTAACCATGAATTCAACTACGGCCTTGAGTTCCTAGCTGAAACCATCAACGATGCAGACTTCCCTTACATCAGCGCTAACGTATTTGATCAAAAAACCGGTGAGCACTACTTTAAGCCATACATCATTAAGTCCCACAAATTCAAAGACGTTGACGGTGTTGAGCATGAAATCAAAGTAGGTTACATCGGATTTGTTCCACCACAGATCATGGTTTGGGATAAGAAGAACCTAGAAGGTAAGGTGTTCGCTAAAGACATCAAGGAAACAGCAGAAGAGCTTGTTCCACAGATGAAAAAAGAGGGTGCCGACGTAATCGTTGCGATTCCTCACTCAGGTGTAGCAGCAGACCCATACAAACATGGCGCCGAAAACTCTACATACTACTTAGCTGAAGTTGAAGGTATTGACGCAATTGCATTTGGTCACTCGCATGCGGTATTCCCAGGTAAAGGCTTCGACAATATTCAAGGCGTTGATAACCAAAAAGGGACGATCAATGGCGTAGCCTCAGTAATGCCAGGCCGCTGGGGTAGCCATGTTGGTGTTATCGATCTAGAACTTAAAGAGAAAGATGGCAAGTGGGTTGTGGTTAATGGCCAATCTGAAGCGCGCCCAATCTTCGACAAAGTAAACAAGAAGTCACTGGCTGAAGCAGATAAAGAGATGGTCAAAGTGCTTGAAGCTGACCACAAAGGTACTCGCGATTTCGTTAACCAACCAATTGGTAAAGCGAATGACGTCATGTACAGCTTCTTAGCTCTCGTTCAAGATGATCCAACGGTTCAAATCGTCAACCTAGCGCAAAAAGATTATGTTGAGCGCTTCATTCAGGGCGACCCAGATCTCTCTGATATTCCAGTACTTTCTGCCGCAGCGCCATTCAAAGCGGGTGGTCGTAAAAATGACCCTGCAAACTTCACTGAAGTTGAATCTGGTCAGCTAACCTTCCGTAACGCAGCAGACCTGTACCTGTACCCGAACACGCTAGTAGCGATGAAGGTCACCGGTAAAGAAGTCAAAGAGTGGCTAGAGTGTACTGCTGGACAGTTTAAGCAAATCGACGTCAACAGCACTGCACCACAGCAACTTATCGACTGGGACGGCTTCCGTACTTACAACTTCGATGTTATCGACGGTGTTAACTACCAAATCGACGTTACTCAACCAGCGAAATACGATGGTAACTGTAAAGTCGTTAACCAAGGTGCCGAGCGTATTGTTGGCCTAACTTACCAAGGTAAGCCAATCGATATGAAGCAAGATTTCATCATCGCAACCAACAACTACCGTGCATACAGCAACAAGTTCCCAGGGACAGGCGCAGAGTTTGTCGCATTTGATTCACCAGATGAAAACCGCTCAGTTATCGCAGCATACATCACTCGTGTAAGCCAAGAGAAAGGTGAAGTAACGCCAAGTGCTGACAATAACTGGTCATTTGCTCCAATCAAGTCTGACAACAAACTTGATATTCGCTTTGAAACATCACCAAGTGAAAAAGCAGCGAAGTTCATTGAAGAGAAAGGTCAGTATCCAATGAAACGTGTCGCAACAGATGATGTTGGCTTTGGTGTTTACCAAATCGACCTACAGAAGTAACACTTCATTAGACTAGCTGAAAGCCGCAATAAAAATTGCGGCTTTTTTATTGGTTAACGTTTATCTTAAAATGACCGCTCTTCATCTACGTAAGATTTTTGCCACTATGTTTGACGCTTTCCATCAGCAACTGTCACAAAACGGATTCACGCAACCTGAAATAGAACAACTCACCCAATCAGCGCAATTGATTGAACTGCCTACTCGCCATATTCTGCTGCATCAAGGGGAAGTCGCTGAAGAGATTTTCTTTTTGTTAGATGGCATGTGCCACTCGGCGTATCTAACCGATAAAGGCAAAGAGTTCAGTAAAGAGTTCTATTGGGAGAATGACTGGATCATCGGTTTTGAAAGCTTGGTCAATCAACAACCCTCCCCTTACTTGCTTGAGTCTTTGACCCAGTGCACCTTACTCTCATTACCTATTGAGACCTTAAGGGTATGGCGCGAGCAAAAACACGGTATTTACCTCAAGCTGCTTGAAACTCAGCTGATGTATAAAGAAAACAAAGAACGCTTTATGTTGCTCTACAGCCCAGAAGAACGTTATGAACTTTTCTGCCAGCATTACCCTAACTTACTTGAACGCCTCAACGATTATCAGATCGCAGCGTATCTTGGGATTACTCCAATTAGCCTAAGCCGAATCAAAAAGCGTAGCCAAAGTTAACAATTGTTAATGCCCATCGAAAACTGTCTTGCTACATTGGCGATATCAACAACAGCAAGACAGATAAACAATGATTACTTGGCAGCTTAAACCTTTTTCCGACCTCACCACTGAACAACTGTATACACTGCTAAAACTTCGAGTCGACGTCTTCGTCGTCGAGCAAACTTGTCCTTACCCAGAGCTGGATGATAAAGACCACCAATTGGGCGTTTTCCACCTACTCGGTTATCAAGACGATGAGCTAATAGCATGCGCACGTTTGTTACCGAAAGGACTCAGTTATCCATCGGTGAGTATTGGTCGTGTTGCCACTAAGGAAAGTCATAGAGGTGGTGGTTTAGGTCATAAACTACTGCAACAAGCTTTGGCAGATTGTGAATCATTATGGCCCAGTGAGTCGATTGAAATTGGCGCCCAAGAACACTTAGCCTCGTTTTATCAACAACACGGTTTTGTTCAAACATCCGCTATGTACTTAGAAGATGACATCCCACATATTGATATGAAATTGGAAAAGTAGCCTTGGCTCTCTCTGCGACCTACCTAGCTATCCTACTGCTAGTGATTGGCAACTTCGCAGCTTCTCTTTCCGATGTCGCTGTGAAGCTGCTTGATGGTGAGGTATCAACCTTTCAGTACATCTTCATTCGCCAATTGCTTTCCGCTGTGGTTATTTTCCCTTTATGGTGGAAACAATCCCAGCCACAAAGAAAGATGTACAGCCCCAAGCTAAATTTGCTCAGAGCGCATTTGATCTTAATTGGTAGTGGATGCATGGTTGTCGCTATCACCCACTTAACCTTGGCGACGGCCAATGCAGTCTTCTATGCAGCCCCCCTACTCATGCTGCCGTTAGCGATTGTTTTACTGGGAGAGAAACCAACACTTCAACGTAGTGCGGCAACCATTTTTGGATTTGCTGGAGTGATGGTGGTGCTGAGACCATCTGAGTTTCACTGGGCAGCGCTGTTTGCACTCGGAACAACCTTCACCCTTGCCCTGTTTAACATAAGCGCACGAAAGCTACCTAGCCAGCAAACGGTCGTCAGTACTCTGTTTTGGACATCTGTCCTATCACTGCCAGTTTCAGGTATACTGGCGCTGCTTTACTGGCAGCCGATATCGAATAACCACTTACTGCTAATCTTAGCCAGTGCCGCCTTGATTCTGACCTACAATGGTTTTGCGGTGATGGCCTACCAATGCTCGCCAGCCAGCTCGATCGCAGTGGCAGAAAATTCTGGGTTAGTGTTTGTCGCGCTGTTTGGTGTGATGTGGTTTGATGAAGTGCCAGATTGGCTAACAGCATTAGGGATAGTGATGATTATCCTCCCCCTAATGCCATGGAAAGCGGTGTTGAAACTATTTAGAGTCAATTACTTACTGCGACCAAATCCGCCATCTGACAGTCGGAAGAACATAACGGACTGATTGCTTTTTTCAAGCTGTAAGATATCAAGCTGGCCGTTTTCGGCTAGTTTAAATCGCACTAGCTGACCTTTTTTAATTCTGCTCAAAGGCTTATCCGAACCCTCAACCTTTACCAAGGCGTTAAGGTCAGCCATAGCCAAACCGTTACTACGAAAGACTTGAGCTAAAGTATCACCACTTTTAACCTCATACTCATTCCAAGCTTTGGAGACCAGAGAATCCTGCTCTGCGCTTTTTTGCTCACTCAGGCTACGGGTATTGATATCCACTTCGACACGTTGAGTGTTAGGAGAAACTGCCGGCTCTGTTTCGGTTTGAGCTTCAGGGATTGGGATCACAAGTAACACCAATAACAAAGGAGTAATCACCATAAGTGCACGTTGATGCAGCCTAGGTAACAAGTTCCATTTATCTAGAATACTCTGTTTAATCTGCTGCCAATCAATCTGGTTGAGCTTGGCTTTCGCCAGTTCAACATAATCCACCTGCTGCTGTTTCTTTTTCTTTCTGCGATTCATCGCACTTTGTCTCCAAACGGCCTTCGCTACAAGTATAAAAACCAAGCGCTCATGAGTATAGGATTTTTAAGCTTTGAAGGTAATAGCCCAGTTAAATTTCGATAAAATGTCGTTAAAAGTCGATCTTAATCGCACAATGTGGCGAGAGACTATCTAGGCTCGACCGTTTCATAACAAAGCTATAACTGGTATCCTTTACCCTTTATACACCATATAAAGAGAGACAACATGTCTGAAGTTAAATTTGAGACTGTAGAGCAAAAAGCTAGCTACGGTATCGGTCTACAAATGGGTCAGCAACTTGCTGGTTCTGGTCTTGAAGGTCTAAACGTTGACGCTATCGCTGCTGGTATCGCAACTGCACTAGTTGGTGAGCAACCAGCTATCGAAATCGACGAGATCAACAACGCACTACAAGAGCTACACACTCGCGTTGAAGCAGCACGTCAAGAAGCAGCTAAAGTAGCAGCTGCTGACGGTGAAGCGTTCCTAAAAGACAACGCTCTACGTCCAGAAGTAACTGTTCTTGAGTCTGGCCTACAGTACGAAATCATCACTGAAGGTACTGGCGAAGTCCCAACTTCTGACAAGCAAGTTCGTGTTCACTACCACGGTGAGCTAACTGACGGCACTGTTTTCGACAGCTCTGTATCTCGCGGTCAACCTGCTGAGTTCCCAGTAACTGGCGTAATCAAAGGTTGGGTTGAAGCACTTCAACTAATGCCTGTTGGTTCTAAGTGGAAACTATACATCCCACAAGACCTAGCATACGGCGAGCGTGGCGCTGGTGCTGCTATCCCTCCATTTGCTGCTCTAGTATTTGAAGTAGAACTTCTAGACATCCTTTAATTTCTTAAGAAATTTAAGCATGTATAACGGCGACCATTGTGTCGCCGTTTTTTATGTATGATACTAATCAAAACAACGCGTATAGGTACTATTGAAACAAGGAGAGACAATGTACAAGAATTTAGCGCTAGCGACTTTAGCAAGTCTTGCTTTAATAGGATGCCAAAGTACTTCGAGTGATGGTCAAGCAAGTGCGACAGAAAGCAATTATGGCACAATCGCCAATGCAGCTTTAATGGGAGCGGTTCAGGCTTGGTCTTCGCAAAGTGCAGCAGATACAGATTTAGTTTCAGCCCTGCAAAGCAATGCCAATATTTCTTCTGAACAAGCGACAGGCGGACTCGGTTCGATGTTAGCCTTAGCGCAAAACTCGTTAAGTAGCAGCGAAACCAGTGAGATGGCGAGCCTTATTCCAGGGTTTGACTCGCTGCAATCAAGCGGTTTAAGCACCATGATTGCGAACAACGAATCCGTTAAGAGCGCTTTTTCAGCACTAGGGATGGACCCTTCTCTGATCTCAACCTTCACTCCTATAATCTTAAGTGCTCTGCAAAGCCAAGGCGCAAGCAGCGGGTTGTTAGGTAGCTTGGGCACAATCTGGCAGTAAAGCGAGAAGCGAGAAGCGAGAAGCGAGAAGCGAGAAGCGAGAAGCGAGAAGCGAGAAGCGAGAAGCGAGAAGCGAGAAGCGAGAAGCGAGAAGCGAGAAGCGAGAAGCGAG
>WJXG01000081.1_pt1 | contig 26911 bp, 21 predicted proteins | sample 9266541 | NCBI WGS metagenome assembly WJXG01 (sample SAMN12697363, study PRJNA563984) | aquatic metagenome | isolation source: water samples from a prawn hatchery tank treated with erythromycin plated on... | place: Australia | collected 2018-10-17 | reverse complement strand
ACCCTCCAAAAAATCTCGCTTCTCGCTTCTCGCTTCTCGCTTCTCGCTTCTCGCTTCTCGCTTCTCGCTTCTCGCTTCTCGCTTCTCGCTTCTCGCTTCTCGCTTCTCGCTACTCCGTAAACAAAGTCTCGTATTTAACAAATGCAGTTTGAGTTTCGCCGTAATAGAGCGTTCCTTCAGACTGAATCGCGACGCGTAGCCAGCTTTCGGCCGATGTTGGTTTCGCTAAAGAGATTGCCCAGTGTTGGCCAGTGCTGTCTGTTGGCTGCATAGCCAAAGGTTGAGCACTTTGTTCTTGGCTATCGACAATGGATAGCTTTACACCTTCTAAAGGGAAAGCGGCTTTTAAAGATAAGTCCAAACCGTTCGCGGTTAACTTCTCGGAACGAAACTGCACTTTAAAGTCGCCGTTGGTCATATCACACAGTCCGCTGGTGTAACGGCAGTTAGACTTGGCGGCTAACTTATAGGTTTCGCCTTCTTTCGCGGCATGAGGCTTTTCACTCAGCGCCATATCCGTCCCGAAGTAGGCAATCAGAGAAAGAATTGGGGCGATCAATAATGCGATTAGAAAGTGCTTATTTTTGAACATAAAATACTAATTCCATCAATTATCTGTTCATTTTTACTGGCTAAAATCGCTGATAACTTCGTTAAAGATTTTGAAGGTAGAGCAACTAGCTTGCTGCAATCTTTGCCTTGTTCTAAGCGATTTTTTCTGCGTAACCCCTGAACTTCTAATCAATGGCATTAGTATGCTTCCTTGCTACGGCTCAGGGAATTTCTAATTATTAGAATAAGTTAAGCGAATAAAAAAGCCCCCGAGGGGGCTTTTGTGGCTTAGGTATTATTTTAGTGGTCTACTGCACCGCCAGCGCCTGCTGGTACACGTACGTGTTCAACCAAGTCTTTCACTTCTTGTGGTGTTTCAGCTGTTACTTTCGATACAGCGAACGCGACTGCGAAGTTAAAGACTGCACCAATTGCACCGAATGCGTTTGGTTCAATGCCTAGGAACCAGTTGCTGCCCCAGCTTTCTAGGTAAGTCCAGTCAGCAACAAACAGGATGCCTTTGTGCTGGAATACATAGAATAGAGTGATACTGATACCTGCAATCATACCCGCGATTGCGCCTTCCTTGTTGATACCCTTACTGAAGATACCCATCATCAGTGCCGGGAAGATTGAGGACGCCGCGAGACCAAATGCCAGTGCTACCGTACCTGCTGCAAAGCCTGGCGGGTTGAGGCCGAGATAGCCTGCCACCGCAATCGCCACCGCCATGGAAATCCGACTGGCGAGCAGCTCTTTCTTCTCGGATATATTCGGATTGATGACGCCTTTGATTAAATCATGGGATATCGCAGAGGATATCGCGAGCAAGAGACCTGCCGCCGTTGATAGTGCCGCTGCCAGACCACCGGCTGCCACCAAGGCAATCACCCAGTTTGGAAGCTTAGCAATCTCAGGGTTAGCCAGTACCATGATGTCACGGTCAACTTTCAGTTCGTTAGTTGCTGGGTTTGACGTGTATTCAATCAGACCATCGCCATTCTTATCATCAAAGCCTAGTAGACCTGTTTTCTCCCAGTTTTTGAACCAGTCAGGGCGCTCATCATAAGCAAGGTGCTGACCTGGAGCTGGGTTTACGGTATCCATTAGGTTTAGACGAGCCATTGCCGATACAGCTGGTGCAGTTGTGTATAGGATAGCGATGAAGACTAGTGCCCAACCTGCTGAAGTACGTGCGTCACGCACTTTAGGTACCGTGAAGAAACGGATGATTACGTGTGGTAGACCCGCAGTACCGATCATTAGCGACATAGTGTAAACAAACATATTGAGTGTATCGCCACGGACTTGAGTGGTGTATTCACTAAAGCCGAGTTCGGTGACCACTTGGTCGAGCCTATCGAGTAGATAGACGTCGGTGCCTTGTATGGTACTACCGAGACCAATCTGAGGAAGAGGGTGACCAGTCAGTTGCAGAGAGATAAAGATTGCAGGAATAGTGTAAGCTAAAATGAGTACGCAATATTGAGCAATCTGCGTGTAAGTAATCCCTTTCATGCCACCCATTACAGCGTACATGAATACGATACACATACCGATCAGAAGACCAGTTGAGTAATCAACTTCTAGGAAACGACCGAACGCAACACCAACGCCTTTCATCTGACCGATTACATAAGTGACCGATGCGATGATAAGACAGACAACTGCTACGATACGTGCTGCGTTTGAGTAGAAACGCTCACCTACGAACTCTGGTACAGTAAACTTGCCGAACTTACGTAGGTAAGGCGCAAGTAGTAGTGCGAGAAGTACGTAACCGCCAGTCCAACCCATTAGGAATACGGAGCCGCCGTAACCCATAAAGGCAATCAGACCTGCCATAGAGATAAATGATGCGGCTGACATCCAGTCTGCTGCGGTTGCCATACCGTTGGCGATTGGGTTTACACCACCGCCTGCAACATAAAACTCTTTAGTTGACCCAGCACGTGCCCAAATCGCAATACCGATGTAAAGGATAAAGGTCGCACCAACAACGAGGTAAGTGATAGTTTTCAAATCCATCTGAGTTACTCCTTACTCATCTACGCCGAATTCACGGTCGATTTGGCGCATTTTCCACGCGTAGTAGAAAATAATACCCAGGAAGGCATAGATTGAGCCTTGTTGAGCAAACCAGAAACCAAGCTTGTACCCGCCTAGTTGAAATTGATTGAGTTCATCTACAAATAAAATGCCGCAGCCGAAAGAAACGACAAACCAGATAACCATAAGGCTAACCATTAGTTTTACGTTCTTATCCCAGTAGGCTTTGGCTTTATCCTGACTTTCAAACGCCATTGCCGTCTCCTTACGTGTTCGTTGTTAATAAAATGTTTCAATATCTACATTAGCAAGGGTGGGACAAGAACTCTTTTCAACTTTAGTCGCGGTGAGAAAAACAAAAAGCGCCTAAAAATAAGGCGCTTAAGGATTAATGATAGATTTTTGTGATGTTAATGGTGTGTTAAATTAGCCTAAAGTCTAACGTTTTATTGTTAGTCTTATCGATTTTCTCTATCCGGCGTAGAAATCTTTGATCCCCATCAGCAGGTTGCTTACTGCTACAGCCGCAAGAATAAGCCCCATAACACGACTGATAATGGCGGCACCGACATTGCCAATCCACTTTTGAATATGTGTCGCACCCAGAAGTAACAATAGGGTGATAAGTAAAACTGTCACCATGACAGCGGCAGTAATTCCCTGATCGACAAGTGCGTATCTATGATTGTCCGTCAGCATGACAATCGCCATCATTGCTCCCGGCGAAGCGATAGAGGGAATAGCTAAAGGGTAAACCGCTAAATCAGCGAGATCGGAATGACTCACCTCTTCAGAAAGCTTAGTTTCTTGTTCTGGCTTAGACTCGCCAAAGATCATGGTTAGGGCAAACAGTAGTAGCACTAAGCCACCTGCCGCCTGAAATGCAGGCAAGGGTATCTGCATCGCTTCAAGGAGCAACTGACCTGCGACGAGGAAAAACAGTAGTACGCCCGTTGAAATAGCCACGGCTTTTAACGCGACCAAACGGCGCTGTTTAGCGGTGAGATGCTGAGTTTGAGATAAGTAAACCGGGACTGAGCCAATGGGATCGATAACGGCCCAGAGGACGACGAATTGAGTAATTAGAACGCTTAGCAAGAGAAGTACTCCCAGAGTTTGTTGAACAGAGGGGTAAATCAGATTGTTGCCTGACTCCTCAAGTGTAGCAAATTTCTAGGAGTATTTGTGTCAGAAACTGGTGAGTTAAGCTTCTGATTCGAGTTGTTGAAGCAAAATAACCGCTTGAGTTCGATTTTTTACACCTAACTTGCGGAATATTGCTGTCATATGAGCTTTTATTGTCGCTTCTGATACATTTAATTCATAAGCAATCTGCTTATTCAGCAAGCCATCAGATAGCATTCCTAAGACTTTGTATTGCTGTGGAGTCAAAGTGGCAATTTTTTCTGCTAAATCATTACATGCTGCGTTGTTGGTAATGGAACCTTCAGGGAAGAAAGATTCGCCATTGAGCACCTGATTGAGAGCACTGACGAGCTCACGCATATCACTGGATTTTGGAATAAAACCGAATGCGCCATGACTCTTAACCTGAGTCACTACTGACGGCTCTTCACTAGCTGAGACGACCACAATGGGTAAATCAGAATATTCAGCACGCAGTTGAATCAAGCCTGACATGCCGTTTGCTCCAGGCATCTTTAAGTCGAGCAGAAGTAGGTCTGGTTCGTCTTCTTTAGCGAGCAGGGTAAGAAGGGCATCTAACGAGTCGGCTTCTAGCAGATTTGCGCCACTCACCGCCATATGCACCGATTGGAACAGAGCATTGCGAAACAGCGGATGATCATCCGCAATGATAATGGTGTAGGTCGAATCCATGACGTTAACTACTTATGACGGTTTAGTTAATAGAATTATTGTCATCTTTGCGATTGTGGACAATGTTTATCCGCTAAAAGTCTGAACTGTATCGGGTTTTATTAGCGAAATTGCATATAGATACCAGCCAAAGCAAACAAATGCCCATTTCTGCTGGTTAAAATTGCTTATAACGTCGTTATGGCTTTTGAAGTTAGACCCGCTAGCTCGCTACAAGCCATGCCTAGTTCTAAGCAATTTTTCCTACGCAGTTTATAGACATTTGCTCACTTTAGCTGGTATTTGGTTGCTGATTACAAAAGTACTAGTGGATAACTGGCGCTGTTTGAAAGCTTAGAGGTTATGGGTGTCCAAATGCTGTAGGAATGTCTCTGCGTTCATAAAGCCAGTAATGCGAGCGTTTGAAACAGACTCTCCATTAGTATCCCAGAACTCGATAGTAGGAAGCCCTAGCACGCTCATCTCTTTCAATAAGGCAATGTCTTGTGGTTGGTTTCGTGTCACGTCTGCTTGCAGCAACACAAAATCTTTTAGGCGCGACTCAACATCAGGCTGGTGGAAGGTGTATTTCTCGAATTCTTTACAGGCCACACACCAGTCGGCGTAGAAATCGAGCATGACCGCTTTACCATCCGCTTTTGCTTTAGCAAGTTGTGTGTTGAGCTGCTCAACATTTGCGATACGGATAAACTCTATCTGATTTTGTTTCTGTTCTGTGCTGATCGCGCTCTTACCAAAGTAGTGGTTCAATGCAGGTTGAGCTGAGGCAAATAGACCAAGCACGGCGATGATTCCTACCACGCTCTGTTTCCAGCCACCAAATGGCAGTGAGTTCTTAACATGATATAGCCAACCAAACGCTGCGATGCCGAGCACTGACCATAATCCAGTCGCCCACACCTCAGGCAAGATGCGCTCAAGTAAGAATATTGGCGCAGCCAGTAGAATGAAGCCAAACAGAGTCTTGACTCGATCCATCCAATTGCCCGCTTTTGGTAGCAGCTTGTTGCCAAAGACAGCGACTAGCATCAATGGAATCCCCATGCCAAGTGCCAGAGCATACAGAGCGATACCACCAGTGAGTAGATCGCCACTTTGTGCAACGTACAACAGAGCACCAGAGAGCGGCGCAGTGGTACAAGGTGAACAAACTAAGCCAGAAATCGCTCCCATAGCGAATACACCCAGTGAACTTCCTCCTTGCTGTTTATTGCTTAAATTGTTCAACCACGTCTGAACGCCGCTAGGCAGTTGCAAGCTGTAGAGACCAAACATGGAGAGTGCCAGAGCGACAAATAAAACGCTTAGGCCAACTAAGACATAAGGGTGCTGCATGGCCGCTTGAAATTGCATACCCGCTGACGCAACAACTAGGCCGAGTAAGGTATAGGTTAGTGCCATGCCTTGCACGTAAACAAAGGCCAACCCTAGGGCACGTCCATGGCTAAGCTTACCGCTACCCAGAACAATACTGGTTAAAATTGGGTACATTGGCAGTACGCATGGTGTAAAGGCGAGACCAACACCTAAGGCCAAAAATAGTAGAGGCGTCCACCAGTTGTCACTGAGCTTAGAGGCAAGGTTTGACTCGCTTGAGACGGGTGTTTGCTTTGTTGCTGTCGTTGAATTTGCCGGTTCTTTTAGAGTTGGAATGACTGCATTTGCTTCTTGGAAGTCGAAGCTAGTGACATCGATAACTCGGGTTTCTGGTGGGTAGCAAAAACCGGCTTTGGCACAGCCTTGGTATTGAACGATCAGGCGCGCCCCATCTTGGTAATTTGCGAGCGGAACTTCGACAAATAGCGGTGTCGTGTAAATATTTACCTCGCCAAAGAACTCATCTTTGTAAGGTTCTCCATTTCGCATTTCAATATCACCCAGAGTGACATTTTCGCCACTGACAGAAATACGATGTTGATAGAGGTAGTAATCTTCTTTGACTTGCCAATCGAGGAAAACGCGATTCCCTTGTTGGAAAGAATTGAATGGGAAAGCTTGGTCTACCGGAACAAATGTATTGTTGCTAACGCCAAAGCTTGGGGCGGAGTTTGATTGCTCAAAAACGGCCAAAGCAGGTGCAGAAACAATAGAAAAACACAGCAGAATTAGAGATAAAGCGAAGCGCATAGAAGAGTCACTTAAGTTAAATTTTCATCATTTTAACTCAATCAGACAGAGGAAAGGGGGAATAAGTTTCAACTTGCTATCAATTAGAACATTTATTGTGTGATGCCTCCCCAAAGAAATGGGGCTCTTAGAGGAGGCAATAAAGTACTAAGCGACACCTAACCGCGCGCGAACCACACGCTCACACGCATCAATGTTGTCAGTGTCTTTAGGGATGACAAGTACCGTGTCGTTACCACCAACAGTACCTAAGATCTCGGTATGTGGGTCAATATCGACTAATCGAGCAACAAGTTGCGCGCTACCTGGGTGGGTTTTGACCACCACCATGGCTTGGTTATGAGTAATGAATTCTATCTGGGAAGAGATAGATGACTCGACACGTACCGGAGCCGTTTCAACGGTAATGCAGTAAACCTTCTTACCACACGCATTCTGGACTTTCACTACACCTAACTGAGACAGCAATCTAGAGACGGTTGATTGACTGATACCTTCGAAACCAATATCTACCAAGGCTTCACGGAGCTCATTTTGAGTGCTAAAACTTTGCTGTTGCAGCAGACGTTTGCATGCCGCGGTTAGCGTTTTGTCTTCACTGTAGTCAATAGTGGTTGCGTTTAGAGTTTCACTCATGGGAACTCCTTAAAAAACATGACGTAGGGATGATTCGTCCATGTAACTATCAGCACTTAACTCCATCTAGGTGCCGTACCATTTGATTGAGCGGTCACTTCTTTTCTGGTGACTTATATTTAATGCGATCATAATACCACCAAAGTATATGTGGCTTTGTGAGAGCGATCGCCAAATAAATAACTGCTTTGACGGATGTTTTTTGGAGAAATATTCTGGTGGAAAGTGGATATTTATTCCTAATTGGGAATAAATATCCAGCTTAATTTTAGAGGGAGCGTAGCGAGATTAAGCGCTGATTGCTTAGCGCGCTTCCGTCATGATTTCGCGTGAGAATACTTTTTCACAGTAATGGCATTTTAGCTGCACATTCTCTTTCTTTTGCTGCACATTAAAGCGACTTTCTACCGGTTCTCCGTGTGAAATACAGTTGCTATTCGGGCACTCAAACACACTTTCAATGCTTTCTGGAAGCACAAGATTAAGCTTGTTGACGACCTTGTATTCTTCAATCTGATTCACTGTTGCTTTTGGAGCGTAAAGCGCCAGTTGGTTCGCTTGCTCTTTAGTCAGGTAGATGTTTTCAATCTTGATCAGGTCTTTAGCACCTAGCGCTGAAGAAGGCAGGTTTAAACCTATCGTAATACGCTCATTTGATTTGTGCATTTTGAACAGTTTCAGCACTTTGATGCCAATGTTTGCAGGAATATGGTCAATGACAGAGCCGTTGCGAATCGCTTCTACTTGTAGTTGAGTTTCTTTTACCATGATAGTTCTCCTGCGGATTAAAGAGTTTCGTTCAAGACTAGGGCTAGCAGAGCTTCGCGCGCATAAACGCCATTTTCAGCTTGCTCGAAGTAGTAAGCGTGTTTGGTCTTATCGACATCTGTGGTGATCTCGTCGACACGTGGTAGTGGGTGAAGCACTTTTAAGTTGTCGCGCGCGCCTTCTAGGGTTGCTGCGGTAAGGATGAAGGCCGATTTCATGTGCGCGTACTCTGACTCATCAAAGCGTTCTTTTTGCACTCGCGTCATGTAAAGCACATCGAGCTCAGGAACCACTTCTTCAATGTTGTTGTGCATACTGAACTTGATACCCGCTTCCTCTAACTCTTCGCAGATGTAGTCAGGCATAGCCAACGCACCTGGTGCGATAAAGAAGAAACGTACATTGTTAAATTTTGCCAGTGCTTGAGTCAGTGAGTGCACAGTGCGGCCATATTTAAGGTCACCAACGAAAGCAACGTTGAGGTTATCAAGCGTGCCTTGCGTTTCATGGATAGAGAATAGGTCGAGCAGAGTTTGGGTTGGGTGTTGGTTCGCGCCGTCGCCACCGTTAATGATTGGCACACCATTAGAGAACTCAGACGCTAAACGCGCAGCTCCTTCTTGAGGATGGCGCATCACGAAGGCATCAACATAGGAAGCGATGACTTGGACCGAGTCAGCCAAGGTTTCCCCTTTCTTAGCCAGAGATGTGTTACCCCCGTTATCGAAGCCAATCACGCTGCCGCCTAAACGTTCAACGGCGGTTTCAAACGACAGACGGGTACGAGTCGATGGTTCGAAGAAGCAACTCGCCACGACTTTGTTTTTTAGTAGCTCAGGGTTTGGCTGTGCTTTTAAGCGTGCTGCAGTATCGACGATAAGTTCAAGCTCGCTGCGGCTGAGCTCTGGGATGGAGATGATGTGCTTGTTAAATAACGAATGCGCCATAGCTGTATTTCCTCGCCTCATAGATGACAGACAAAAAAAAGCCCCCTAACAATAGGAGGCTGATAAAGGATCGATGGAGACTAAAAATAAAACAGCTGACGTCCCTGATTCAGGGCGCGTTTTGTAGCAACGATGGGTTACTAGTAGCTGAAACATTTTGTACTCCTTAGACAAATTGCGGAGGATTATACGGACAAAATTACGCGACGCAAGCGTTTGCGCAAAGTATCCAGAAATTGGATTTTTATGCGAAATTGTCTGTTTTTGAGTGGCTTTTCGCAGCCGTTGACAGAACTTGCTTGGAGGGTGATTGTGAGTTTTTTTATAGTCGGCGGGATGAAAAAAAATGCGGGCTTTATTCAGCATGCTTTTTGAAACATGGTGAATGCCACCCGCATTTCCCTGCAAACCACTCGTGATACCTATGGATTACTTCCGTGATATAGAGTGTTCGCGATTAATATCTTTGAGTGATATTAGTCGCCTAGTGTTGCTACCATCACTGCTTTGATAGTGTGCATACGGTTCTCTGCTTCATCGAAGACGATAGAGTGTTTAGATTCAACAACTTCATCTGTTACTTCTACGCCATCTTTAAGTTGTGGGTACTCAGCCGCTAGTTGCTTACCAACGGTAGTATCTTCACCATGGAATGCTGGTAGACAGTGCATGAATTTCACATGTGGGTTACCTGTCGCTTTTAGCATTTCCATGTTCACTTGGTAAGGCATCATTAGGTTGATACGCTCAGCCCATGCTTCTTTCGCTTCACCCATAGATACCCATACGTCTGTGTATAGGTAATCACAGCCTTGAACGCCTTCTTGTACGTCTTCAGTCAGAGTGATTTTCGCACCAGTTTCTTCAGCGATTTCGCGACAAGTCGCTACAAGCTCTTCTTCTGGCCAGAACGCTTTAGGAGCCACTAGGCGGATGTCCATACCCATCTTCGCCGCACCAACCATTAGAGAGTTACCCATGTTGTTGCGAGCGTCGCCTAGGTAAGCGAATTTCATTTCATGTAGCTGTTTACCACGGCCGTGTTCCATCATAGTTAGGAAGTCAGCTAGGATTTGCGTTGGGTGGAACTCGTCTGTTAGGCCATTCCATACAGGAACACCAGCGTACGCACCTAGCTCTTCAACGATTTCTTGACCAAAGCCGCGGTACTCGATGCCGTCGTACATGCGACCAAGAACGCGAGCAGTATCTTTCATTGACTCTTTGTGACCGATTTGAGAACCCGATGGGCCTAAGTAAGAAACTTGAGCGCCTTGGTCAAATGCTGCAACTTCAAATGCACAACGAGTACGAGTAGACGTTTTCTCGAAAATTAGCGCAATGTTTTTGCCTTTTAGACGAGGTTGTTCATAGCCGTTGTATTTCGCTTTTTTAAGTTCCGCAGATAGATCCAACATGTGTTGAATTTCACGTGGAGTAAAGTCTAATAGTTTTAGGAAGTTACGGTTGCGTAGGTTAAAAGCCATGATGTTTTCCTTCTTTGTTTTGATTGCGCTCTCTTGGTTGCAGGGAAAGAGGTAAGAAAGCGCATAAATAAGTAATGTTTGTATAACTTTTGCTTCCACTGTGGGGAGCGAGATATGAACACCTTAAGTTCAACGAGGGTCTGGTTATTCAATCTCGCTCCAGTTGTGGAGTTACGAGTCGGTTAGCCTTTGGTGATATTGGTACCCGCGGTGCCTTGAAGAATGCGTAAACCATCTTCTAGAGAACCAATGCCGACCACTTTGCCACCTTGTTTAATGAACTCGCATGACGCTTCGATCTTAGGTCCCATAGAGCCAGCATCAAATTGGTACTGAGCCAGTTCAGATGGGTTAGTGCTGCGTAGAGCATGTTGAGTTGGTTTGCCCCAATCTAGGTAAACCGCATCAGCGTCAGTCAGGATAAGTAGCGCATCGGCGTCCAGTTGTTTTGCTAGGAACGCAGCAGACATGTCTTTGTCGATAACCGCTTCAACACCAACTAATTTGCCGTTTTCGCGTTTGACTGGAATACCACCGCCGCCAGTACAGATAACCAAGTGGCCTTGCTCGATCAGTGCGGTAATCGCTTCATGTTCAATGATGCCTGTGGGCTGTGGGCTTGGAACTACGCGGCGGAAGTGTTGGCCGTCTGGCTTGATTGTCCAGCGGTACTTCTCTGCTAGCTCACGCGCTTCTGCTTCTTCGTAAATTGGGCCGATAGGCTTGGTTGGATCGGCGAATGCAGGATCGCTTGGGTCAACCGTCATTTGAGTCAACATGCAAGTCGCGTTGACGTTAGGCATTTGGTTTTTAAACTCTTGCATCAGCATGTAGCCGATCATGCCTTGAGTTTCACTGCCCAGTACATCGAGTGGGTACGGAGCGACTTTTTTGTATTCCAAACCTTGTAGAGCAAGTAGGCCAACTTGTGGGCCGTTACCGTGCACAAGCACTACGTTGTACTCTTGCGCGATTTCAGAAATTGTCTTAACCGCAATCTCAATGTTTTGGCGCTGAACTTCAGCTTCTAATGGCTCGCCGCGGCGAAGTAGGGCGTTACCGCCAAGTGCTACAACTACTGTTTGTTTAGTCATTGCTTTAATCTCTCTGCAGGGGGCAGGAGCAAAAGGGCTCCCGCCAACTAATCACTTACTTAAATACCGTCACGCTCGATTGGGCAGCTCATGCAGCGAGCGCCACCACGACCACGGCCTAGCTCGTCACCTGGGATAGGTAGAACAGTGATGCCCGCTTTATCGTATTTCTCGTTGGTGTAAGTGTTACCTTCGTAGCCAACAACCACGCCTGGTTTCACAGTCAGTACGTTGTTTGCGTCGTTCCACTGCTCACGTTCTGCGTGGAAGTTGTCACCACCTGTTGTGATAAGGTTTAGCTTGTCGACACCAAGTGCTTTCTCGATAGCCGTTACAAAGTAGCCCTCTTCTTTCACATTAACCGCACCAGACTCATCGCCAGTTAGGCTCCAACATTTCACGTCTTTACGGACCACTTCTGGGTAAACAGAGAAGGTGTCTTCGTTCATGTGAGTCATAACGGTATCTAGGTGCATGCAAGAGCGGTGTTTAGGTAGCTCCATTGCAATGATTTGTTTCGCTTGGCCGTGTTTGAATAGGCCAGAAGCTAGGTGCTCAACACCTTGTGCGGTTGTACGCTCAGACATACCGATAAGTACCGTGCCACGACCAAGAACCAATACGTCGCCGCCTTCAATAGTTGAGTTGTCGTAGTTGATTGTCTCTTCGTCGCCGAAGTATTTAATGAAGTCTTGGCCTGCGAAGGTTGGGTGCCAGCGGTAAATCGCACGAACATGGTTTGTTTCACGTTGACGAGCAGGTTTTGCCATTGGGTTGATTGATACGCCACCGTATACCCAGCAAGAAGTGTCGCGAGTAAATAGGTGGTTTGGTAGAGGCTCAATGATGAAGTCAGTTGGAGCATGCAGACCTTGCATCATTGAAGAAGATTTCATTGGCATTTCAGCGTAAGAAAGGCCACCTGTCAGAATTTTAGCGAGCTCTAGATTAGGTAGGTCACCTAAGTAGCAGCGCACATCGTTAGCGAAAGTCTTGCCTAAGCGGTAATCTGATACTTGGCGGCTAAGTAGCCAGTCTTTGGCTTCTGGAACAGCAAGCGTGTCTGCTAGTAGGTCTGTAAGAAGTAGCACTTCCACACCTTGATCACGCAATGTTTGAGTGAATACGTCGTGCTCTTTACCTGCACGCTCAACTGCCAATACGTCATCAAATAGCAGATCGTGACAGTTAGAAGGTGTCAGGTGAGTCAGAGCTCGTCTAGGGCGGTGAACAAGAACGCGACGTAATTGACCGATTTCAGAACCTACGTATAACTTACTCATGATCGTATCTCTCTTATATTTTAATTAGTCTTAATATTTAAAAACTAATATTTAATTTGTAGGGAATAGAAGCGTGAATTTATTTATTCACTTATTTTGTTTCTGGAACTCATATTACGCCTGTTGGCGGGGGAATCTTAGAGGTCAATCACAGTTCGATTTTTATGCTTCAGGCCTTGATTTACAAGGGTTTTAACAATATCTATGCAGTTGTTATTGAGCTGTAACACCCCTAATTAGCCACTCAGTGTGGAACTTTATGCAGGTAAATATCCAAGATGCTAGATAAATAATAACTAGTCGGAAAAATATGCACTAAAAATTTAGTGACAATAAATTGAATAAAGCGGAAATATGCAATGAATCTTTCTAGATAAGTGCTTTCGGGGTGTGAATTAATCGTTTTATAACAAAATATTTGGTAATAATTGTTGTGCTGATCACATATTAATATTTTAACTGCTTTAATTAGAGAGATTTATTTAATTAATAAAGTTTATTGGTTGAGATACTTTTTCTAATTAAAAATAGAATTGAGATCAGACTTCTTCTTCTAGAACGCTTCGCTGCGGGAGCGGGCTTCGCCCTGCGAGAGGAATGTGAGTGGTTTGGGATGGAGTCTTTAGTTTTGATAGTGTTGGCAGGCAATAGGAGCAGAAGTAAAATATTCTCGTATCTCGTTTCTGGTCTCTCAAAAGAAAAGCCGCACTAAGGCGGCTTTGAGGGCGGCTCACATCCTGTGAGCCAGGGTAAGGAAAAGAAGTCTTTGGATTAGATTAGGGCACCAATACTTAGTACAACAACGCAGAACAGAGTCAGAATTGCTAGCAGTGGCGCTACCCATTTCACCCAGCGTACGTATGGGACTTTAGCAATTGCTAAGCCGCCCATGACTACTGCAGAGGTTGGCGTAATTAGGTTCACTAAGCCAGATGCAGATTGATATGCAGTGATAACTAGGTCACGACCGACACCCGCAAAGTCTGCTAATGGCGCCATGATAGGCATAGTAAGAACCGCTAGACCAGACGTTGAAGGTACAAGGAACGAGAGTAGAATCTCTAGGAAGAACATCACGTTGATGAACACAACAGACGATAGCCCCGTCACCATTTGCTCAGCAGAGAACAAGATGGTGTCAGTGATCATACCGCGGTCCATAACGACGACGATACCACGAGCAATACCAATGATTAGCGCAACGCCTAGTAGGTCGCGAGCACCGTCGATAAAGCTGCTCGTAAACTCTTCTTCACTCATGCGTGCCACGATACCGACAATGATGGTAGCGGCTAGGAACATGGCAGAGATCTCGGCCATCCACCAACCTGCAACTGATACACCGTAGATCATCACACCAAATGAGCCACCAAAAATAGTAAGGATAGCTTTACGAGTGGTCGTGAACTCTAAGCCTTCATCAGACTGGTTACCAAGGAAGTGTGCTTTATTTTCTTCGTATTTGTCGTACACAATCGATTTAGATTGGTCTTCGCGAACCATGCGAGCATAACGCATCACGTAAGCAACACAGATAGCCCAACCTGCGACCAGCATGATAAGGCGTAGTGCAATACCATCTGTAAATGGGATACCTGATGCGTTTGCAGCGATGACAGTGGCAAATGGGTTAATAGTTGAGCCCAAACAGCCAATACCAGCACCAAGCAAGACGGTTGCTGCTGCAACAACAGGGTCAAAACGCGCAGCCATCATGACAGGGACGAGTAGAGTGTAGAAAGGTAGAGATTCTTCAGCCATGCCGTAAACAGTACCACCCGCGGCAAACAGCGCCATCAGTATAGGTATCATCATCTCCTCTCGTCCTTCCAGACGATGAGTCACGCGCTCGATACCCGCGTCAATTGCCCCTGTTTTCGTTACTAGCCCTAGGAAGCCACCAATGATGAGGATGAAAAGAGAAACGTCGATCGCTGCAGCTTCGTAGCTGTTGTGATCATAGAAGCCATCAATAGGTGCAAGTAGAACATCAATAACGCCTTGAGGGTTGCCATCTACGGCTTGATAGGTGCCTGTAACAGGAACTTCACGCCCTAGGTCTTCGTTCATTACGCGGTCGTACTGGCCTGCTGGAACAATCCAGGTCAGCAGCGCAACCAGCGCGATTAAAACAAAAAGAATCGTATATGCGGAAGGGAACTTAAAGTTGGCAAAGAAGCCGCCTTTTTTTTCTTCGGTCGGTACAGTTTGGGTTGTCATGGCTATCTCCTTACTTTTATTTATATACCAATAAATAAAAGTGAATCAGCGACTAATAGTTATTAATAATTAAATAACTTATGTAGGGTAAGTTATTGGTATTTGATTTATAAACTGGGCTTCACTGTCAAATCTGCCCTTTGACGCTATTTTAAAAGCAGTTCTTGATGCTAACTTTGGTGATCTTCACAAAATAAATCGACAAAAAAATCGCTATAAATCTAGTGATAAATTGGAGCGACTAATTGTTTGAAATAGGCGGATTAATATTCTAGAAAAACAGTTATAGAAGGTGGGTAAGTAGGCTGTGGTTGGAAAGTAAAAATTTGACCGGAATTTTATTCAAACGTTGGGATTTAAATGCACAAAGAGTTTTTGAACACTTTATTGACTAAAGTCAAAAATAAAATGTGAGCTAGATTTTTTACACGAGATAAAATAAAAAAGGGAGCCGAAGCTCCCTTGGTTTTAATAGGGTTTTTAGATGAACAAACCACCGAATGTAAAGCCTAGTGCTACCGCAGATGAGATAGTCACCACACCAGGAATAAAGAACGGATGGTTGAAGACGTACTTGCCGATACGTGTTGAACCAGTGTCGTCCATTTCAACTGCTGCAAGCAGTGTTGGGTAGGTAGGTAGTACGAACAGCGCACTTACTGCCGCGAAAGATGCAACGGCTGTGAGAGGCGCGACACCAATAGCCAGTGCAGCTGGCATCAGTGCGACCGTAGTTGCCCCTTGTGAGTAAAGCAGCATTGAAGCAAAGAACAGCACCATAGCTAGCATCCATGGGTAATCTGAAAGCAGTGCCCCCGCCACTTCTTTAATGCCGTCTACGTGTGCGTTAACAAAGGTTGAACCAAGCCAAGCAACACCAAGTACACAAACACACGCTGTCATACCTGAGCGGAAGGTTGCTGCTGAAGGGATCTTAGATGCATCAATCTTAGTCACGAGAACGATGGCTGCCGCTGCTGCCAGCATCACTGTCATGATCGCTTCATTTCGGCCTAGAGCCGGATCCTTGATAAGGCCAATCGAGCCGGAAATTGCTGCTGCGTAGCAAACAACAAAACCGATCGCGGCAAGAAAGATGTAAGTCGCAGTTTTTGCCGTAGGCAGAATTTCACGCTGCTTTTCAGTTGCCAGTTTGATTAAGCCTTTTTCCAGACGCTCTTGATAGATAGGGTCATCCTTTAGCTCGCTGCCCATAAAGTTGGCAACAAATGCACCAATCATACATGCGATGAAAGTGGTTGGAATACAAACTGCTAACAGAGTTAGGTAATCCACCCCCATAGGCGCCAGCATTGCAGCAAACGCAACAACAGCCGCTGAAATCGGTGAAGCGGTAATAGCAATTTGTGAAGCAACAACTGCAATAGACAGTGGGCGCGATGGACGTACTCCTTGGCCTTTTGCTACTTCAGCGATAACAGGCAGAGTCGAGAACGCAGTGTGTCCTGTTCCTGCCATTAGCGTCATTAAGAAAGTTACAATCGGCGCATAAAAGGTGATGCGCTCAGGGTGTTTACGCAAAAAGTTTTCAGCCACTTGTACTAACCAGTCCATGCCGCCAGCAACCTGCATGGCTGCGATCGCGGTAATGACCGACATAATGATAAGAATAACGTCTACTGGAATAAAAGCTTGGCTAGTGGGTACACCAAGTACCAAAGAAAGTGCGATAACACCTGCACCACCTGCTAAACCAATGCCAATACCACCAATTCTTGCTCCTAAATAGATAAAGAGCAGAACGACAAAGAGTTCGACTGCCACCATATTGATACCTCATAAAGTTTATTTTGATTCTGATTATCTAACGACTCAGCGTCTAAATAGTTAGATAATAGGAATGAAGAGAGACCTTGATAAAATTGTGGTTAACCGTATTGAGTGCCAAAAAAGGGCTCCGAAGAGCCCTTTCTTACTGCGATTATTCGTAGCGTTTCGCTTTATACGTTGGGTGCATAAAGTTTTCAACACAAAGAATCTCATCAAGCTCTTCTTCGGTTAGTAGACCGCGCTCAAGCACGACTTCGCGAACACTCTTACCTGTTTCTGCACAGATCTTACCGACGATGTCACCTTCGTGGTGGCCGATGTAAGGGTTTAGGTAAGTCACGATACCGATAGAGTTGTATACATAGCTTTCACACGTCTCTTTGTTGACTGTGATGCCATCGATACACTTGTCACGCAGGTTGACACATGCGTTGGATAGGATTGAGATCGACTCAAACATGCTTTGAGCAATCACAGGTTCCATCACGTTAAGCTGAAGCTGACCGCCTTCTGCTGCAAACGAGATAGTGTTGTCGTTACCTAGCACTTTGAAACAAACTTGGTTAACTACTTCTGGAACTACTGGGTTTACTTTCGCTGGCATGATTGACGAGCCTGCTTGAAGCTCTGGCAAGTTCAGTTCGTTCAGGCCTGAACGAGGACCAGATGAAAGCAGACGTAGGTCGTTACAGATCTTAGACAGTTTAACCGCTAGACGTTTTAGTGCGCCGTGCGTCATTACGTATGCACCACAGTCAGACGTTGCTTCGATCAAGTCTTCTGCAGGAACCACTTCTAGACCTGTTACTTCCGCTAGGTGTTTCACAGCTGATGCTTGGTAACCTTGCGCAGCGTTTAGGCCTGTACCAATTGCTGTTGCGCCTAGGTTGATTTCTAGTAGTAGTTTTGATGTGTACTCAAGTGCACGAATTTCTTCGTTTAGAGTGACTGCCCAAGCATGGAACTCTTGACCGACTGTCATTGGCACTGCGTCTTGAAGCTGAGTACGACCCATCTTCAATACATCTTTAAACTCTTGGCTCTTAAGCTCAAAGGCACCTTTTAGGTATTCAATCGCTTCAATCAGTTTCGCTACGCTGTTGTATACCGCAATACGGAAGCCAGTAGGGTATGCACAGTTGGTTGATTGGCTCTTGTTTACATGGTCATTTGGGTTAACAAATTCGTATTGGCCTTTCTCTTTACCCATCAACTCAAGCGCAACGTTTGCGATCACTTCGTTCGTGTTCATGTTAACTGAAGTGCCTGCACCACCTTGGAATACGTCTGATGGGAACTGATCCATGCACTTACCTGTTTCAAGGATCAAATCACACGCTTCGATGATGTAGTTAGCAACGTCTTTAGGGATAACACCTAGCTCTTTGTTTGCGAGTGCAGCGGCTTTCTTTGTCATCACCATACCGCGTACAAATTCAGGTACGTCAGAGATGGTCATGTTAGAAATATTGAAGTTTTCAATCGCGCGAAGAGTATGAATGCCGTAGTAAGCGTCAGCCGGTACGTGGCGCTCGCCGAGTAAGTCTTCTTCGATACGGGTTGCTTGGTTAGCCACTTGAGAGGTTTCAGTTAGGGTAGCCATACAGGATCCTTAGATATTTATTCTGATAATAAAGTTGCTTTATAGCCAATCTGTAGTCTAAGAATCCATTCGACAGAATTTTTGGCTGTATAATCCGTCCTGACTTATGTGGCACATGATACTGTACCTGCGGTATAAAAATAGTAAGTGGATCACCTTTTTTGCTTTTGTTGAGTTAAAGTTTTGTAAGATATGAATAGGTTATTAATAACCCTTTAGTGGTAGGGGTTTATTGAGTGTTTTATCACGATTTTTTACAGCTTCAATTTGAGCTAAAACCGTGGAACACGTACACTGAACCCAACAAAGGAGGGCGTGTGTTTCCTATCTTATTATTGCTGTTTATCTTCGTTCCTATTATTGAAATAGGCCTATTTATTCAAGTCGGTGGTTTTCTGGGTTTGTGGCCAACCATCGGCTTGGTACTGATCACCGCATTTGTTGGTGCCTCGTTAGTACGTAGCCAAGGGCTGCAAACTTTGATGTCAGTACAAAATCGCCTTCAGCAGGGAGAGTTACCTGCTCAGCAGATCTTTGAGGGCGTGATGCTGGCGGTTGCCGGAGTGCTGCTTCTGACCCCAGGTTTTATGACTGATGCATTCGGTATGCTGGTTTTACTTCCTGCTCCTAGGGCGGTTATCGCTAAGTACTTGATGAGCAAAATGGTGGTGAAATCAGTGGGTGGTGGATTCCAAGGTGGATTTCATGGCGAGCAGTTTGGTCAGAACCCATTTGAACAAGGTCCTTTCCACAAAGGGGACTCTAAGCAAGGCTCGACTTTTGAAGGGGAGTTTGAGCGTAAAGATGATGATGACCAAAACCGACTAAACTAATCCGTTTAACTCTCTTTCCAAAGGCGCTCTCACCGCGCCTTTTTTGTTTCTGTCTAACGCTGAATACCTCTAAAGTAGTTACTCTATTTATTAGCAAAAACTTAAATAATTCAACCTCCTCGTCTCAAAGTTGAAACTTCTGTTACCACCATGTGTTGAAAATTTGACGACGCTTCAATTATTCATCATGTCTATGAGATCGAAATCTCACTGTCACTGAATGTAATTTTTAGTTTCATAAAAAACATCAACACTGGACATGATTTATTTATAAGTAGTCACGAAAAAAGTGATTTGGAACACGCTTTCTCGTTGTAGTTCAACATTGGAAGCGATGCATGGTGGATAACATGAAACAAAAACTAACCCCAACGCTACTTGCAGCAGTGGTAGCAGGTGCTCTGTCTTCTCCAGCAATGGCAGACATTATTATTTCTCAGTATGTAGAAGGTGGCAGCAACAATAAAGCAATCGAGATTGCTAACACAGGTGATGCTTCTGTCTCTCTTGATGGTTATGAACTAGCAAAGTCAACTAATGGCAATGGCGAGTGGGGCAGCAAGCTGTCACTCAACGGCCAAGTGCTGGCAGCTAAGAGCGTACTGGTTGTTGCTCATACTAGCGCCAGCGACGACATTAAAGCGGTTGCGGACATCCTTAATGGCTCAGTAACGGGGTTCAACGGTAATGACCCAATGGCACTGCTGAAAGATGGCAGTGTGCATGATCTGCTAGGTGACATGGGTGGCTCTGACTTTGCAAAAGACACCACTTTAGTTCGCAACTCAGATGCGATGACACCTTCTACAGCGCACAATGCTGCACAGTGGTCTTCACTGCCGAAAGATAGCATTGAAGGGTTAGGTACGTTGGATGGTGGCACCGCTCCAGAGCCATTCGCTTGTACTCAAGATGGCGCAGCGCCAACCTTTACTTCTATTCAAGAAATTCAGGGTGAAGGTGATACCTCTCCATTTATTAATGGCTACCCATACATCACAGACGAAGACTTCTTTGTTAAAGGTGTGGTTAGCGCCGTGACGACGGGCCTAACCAAAGGTTTCTACCTACAAGCACTGACTGATGACTACAACCCACAAACATCAGAAGGTTTGTTCGTTCACACTAACCAGTCAAGCTCAGAGCTAAAACCGGGCGATGTCGTGTGTGTGAAAGGTAAAGTTCAAGAATACTACAACCACACTCAGCTAAAGACAGAAAACAACAACTGGGTTAAGCAAGGCGAACAAGCAGCGCCAACGGCGACGGATATCGAGATCCTACCAACAGATAAAAACTTCGATCGCACGCTAGAGCGTTACGAAGGCATGCTAGTCAGAACAACTGAAGCGCTCGATATGCGTGTGACGCGTACGTTCGGCTACGACTACGCTGCGCGTCGTAACAACATGGTACTGGCGCAAGGTCGTATCAGCATGCAGCCAAACCAAAACTTTGCTGCAGGTTCAGAGCAAGCGAAACAGCAGAGCATCGAAAACGCGGAGCGTCGTCTATATGTAGAATCTGATGCCAAAGCGCCAAACGGCTCTATCCCTTACTACCCAGATTTTGGCCGCACTGACGCAGACCAAGATGGTTCAACAGAGGATTACATCCGTGTTGACGATACGATTGTTGGTTTAGAAGGTGTAATTACTTACAGCTACGGCGATTACCGTCTAATCCCGACTAATACGTTAACCAGTGAAAGCTTCGTACGTAACGACCCACGTACTCAAGATATCGATATGAAAGAAGGCGACCTACGTATCGCGACTTTCAACGTCTTGAACTACTTCAACTCGCCGTTTGGTGGTGACACAAACCCACATGGTAACAACCGTGGTGCGAACAACTTTGAAGAGTTTGAAGTACAGCAAGCGAAGATCGTCAATGCGATTCTACGTCTAGACGCTGACATCATCGGCCTGATGGAAATCGAGAACAACGGCTTTGGTGAAAGCGGTGCGATTCGTCAGCTTGTAGACCAGCTAAACGCACGCATTGAAAACAAGAAAGATCGTTACGATATCGTCGCTATCGACAGCAATGGCGATAAAGTGACTGATGAAAATGACTACATTGGCACCGACGTTATCACAACAGGCGTTATCTACCGTCCTAAAGTGGTTAAGCTAAAAGAGTCTCGCGTTATCGCAATGCCAAGTCAGCAAGCACCTGAAGTGGTTGATGAAAACGGCAAAGTGATTGAAGACGGTAAGAACTACCAGCGTGATTCTCTAGCACCAACCTTTAAGGTGAAAGGGACCAAAGAGAAGATCACAGTGGCGATTAACCACTTCAAATCAAAAGGTTCTAAGTGTTGGGAAGATGCAGCACCTGTTGAGCAGGGCGGTCAGGGTGGTCAAGACCTAGACAAGCAAGGCTCATGTGAAAACTTCCGCGTTGCAGCGGCAGTAGCACTGGGTGATGCGCTGAAAGAGATTAAAGGCCACAAAGTTATCTTGGGTGATATGAACTCGTACGGCATGGAAGACCCAATGCTTGTACTAACGGATTACAGCCAAGAGAAGTACGGTAAGACAATCAAAGCGGCGCGTAACACATACATCGGAGGTGAAGTTCAGTACGGTGATGACGGTGCAGTGATTAATCACAACTACGGCTACATCAATGCCGTAGCGAAAGCGCATCCAAACAGCTGGAGCTACTCGTTCAATGATGAAGTGGGCGCACTTGACCACCTATTGATCAGCCCAAGTCTAGAGAAGCACTTTGTTGACGCAACAGACTGGCATATCAATGGCGGCGAATCGACGTTGTTCGATTACAACGATGAGTACAAAGGTGACCTACCTAAGTACCAAGATCACTTCCGTTCTTCTGACCACGATCCAGCAGTTCTAGAGCTAAACATGGCAGGTTCATTCGGCTTCGGCGCAATGATGTCTTTGTTCGGCCTAGCGCTATGGCGTCGTCGTAAGTAATCACTCTACAACAAAAAAATCGAAGGGCAGGTGAGTAATCACCTGCCCTTTTACATTGTGAGAATCTGTTCAAGCTAATGATTTAGCTGCTATTTTTATATCGCGATCTATATCATGTCGATTGTAATGATAACTTGAATGTATATAAATTGAATGTACTGTGCTCTTAATTTATAAAGCGCCCAATGCTCCACCATTAAGTATCACAGTCGGTGGAAAACAATAGTTTTGAAAGTGACGATTAATAATCCGAACAGATAGGTGACATTTTTGCTCGGCTAGAGTTGCTGTAGGCAGGGGCTGGTTAGAGTACTTAAGCACTGAATGTATTTCCAATAAAGATACTGTACTAAACGTGCTCATAATGTGAAATTTGAGATAACGTCACCACTATGAAAAAAATATTGAAGACCCATGTAGGAAACTTGAAAGGGCATCTAAGGTTATACAACGCCACTTTGGATAGTTTTCTTGGTACTAATGAATTCTCAATGAACAATGCAGGGAGAGATCGGTTTGGTTTTGAAACAGGTGATGAGGATCAAATTAAGTTATTCGCTATAGGTAATCATTTACCTTCAGTTTCTAAGCAAGAAGTCAGCGATCATTTATTTACTGCTCAGCAATACTTAATGTTATGGCAACATGCGCTAATACAACCAGTAGGAGAGATTGTTCCTTTCACTTATCAAGGGGTAGATTTCGCTATCCCTACGAGTGGGAAAATACAATCAATCCCTTCTCTTGAATGGCTAGAAATGATCTATCTCACGATCGTTACGGGGCGTTACCAAGATCTAAATTTACTCATGGATTTACTTAACAGTGGTCAGGTGTTTTCTCCATCTGAATTGCAGGCGCTCCACTGTGAAATTGTCTTGCATATGCTGGGGCTAAAAGACAGTGAAGATATTTCTGCTGCAATCAATCAACTGACCACTCTTATTGATAGTAAAGAGAGCTTAAATCAAGGTAAATGGGCACCTGTCCATGCTATTACCATCACGCTTGGCTTTTTTGATGTGATGAAAACCGTGCACCAGCAAGATCAAGACGCCTATCGTAAGGCTATGTATCGTGCTTTGGAAATGCACAAAGAGTGGTGGACGCATGACAAGGACTTTAGTCAAATCGCTCAAGGTTATGTTGCTATGCCATTACTGGCTGCAGCCAAGTATGCATATGAGAAGTATGGCTTTACGCTAGATTTTGAATGCGGCTATCTCCCTAGCTATATATACCAAAATTAATGGTTTGGAGACTAGATAGCCGTGGGGCGCATAATCTCTCCTGCGCTTAGGAAATACCTTAATCAAAACTTACGATATTATATAGAGGCAATTGATGTACGATTTTTCTCAACATTATTTTCCTGAGCGATTAAAAGAGTCTGGTGTGCTGGAAGGTCGCCCTCAGGACCTGATAGTTCAAGTACATCGCCGTATAGAGACGTTTAATTTATTAGGCAATGAACGCTATCCATTTATTATGTATAGCGTAGCTGATGATCTGGTTGGGTATGCGGTTCAATGTGAAATTTTTGGTTGCGCACACAACCAAGTCAAATGGCTACTGAAAGAGGCGGTTAATGCCTACCGTGCCCACTTTAATATGGAGCGTCTGCCAGGTAAGGAAGTCAATTTTGAACTGTTTGGTCAGACTCGCCGAGCTACCAGCGAAGAAAAGTCACACCATACACGTGATGCTCTATGGTTAAATGCTGTCTGTCTTGCTGAACTGGTCGGTGATAAACCTGCACTAGCGGATTTATTGGCTTACCCAACAGAGAACTTTCTCAATGTCGGCAGTATTTCGCCCGTTAAGACAACGGTTCATTTTGTTGATCTGTTTAAAGCATATTTTGGGCGAGAGCAGGGTACTGAAGTAAAAAGTGACGTTTTTAACCGCTGCAATGCTCTAGCTCAACCAGGTGTAATTACATCAATCGATACGGAATTGGCTGAAACTTATGCTTGGTTTATGAAGATACCACTTTTTCAGTTGGTTGGTTATCAATGGGGTGTTCAGCAGGAATCGTTGGAGGAAATTACTCAAGCTGCGATGCAAGCTAATTACGATTATTTTAGTCAGATAGCGCCTCAACCTGGGCAGGTGACCGGGCCTGAAGCTATGGAATTAAATGATGATTATGCACTAATGCATGTTCATCTATTGGCATTTTTACGTGTTATTTACCTACAGAGAGGAGAAGTCGTGGATATTGAATCACCATTCTTACCTTTGTGGCTAATTAAAGGCGAAGGGCCAACGCTAGATGAACTCAATCAAACGACGCCTAAGTTTGATTTGTCAATATTTGAGCGCTAAGTAAGCCAGCTAAAAGTCTAAGGATTGAGTACTAGCAATGACAAACCTTCATTTATTAATCGCTCGCATAAGCTCATCCATGATGGCTTTAATAAAGGCAATGGCAAGCGGAAACAGTACAAAGAGAAGGCATTTCAACCAGATGAAAAAATGTACCTTAGAACACCATGTGATTGAGTACTGTCAACGAAATTGGGGAGATGATTACTCCTTACTTAAGTTGAAGCAGTGGTTAAAACCGTTGATAAATATGACCCCGTGTAGGGATGACCTTGAGGGTCTAGAACCGGGAAGATATCAGTTTAATTGCATTACTCAGCAAGAGTGGCACCTTGAAGTATTGGGAAAGCGGCTTATTAATGGAGACCCAAAATCGCATTTAGAGTGGCACCTAAAACTCATCTACCACTTAGGGCAAGCATATTTTCGAATGACATTTAATGCAGGTACAGAGGTTCCAATCAATGTCAACTAACATTGTTATTCCGCGGTTGGTAAGGTTTACGATAGCAGCTTAGGCTTAGATGATTGGGTTATCCCATTTTCAGCAGCACTAATTCTTCAAGATTACAATGGTGCCTTGGAGCTATGCGAAATGAATGACTCTTTCATTGATGCTGATATTTTTACCGCAAGCTCTGCAGACAAGCAATTTGATAAAGCCATGTTGCGGTTATTGAAAGGTGTTTTGCATCCAGAATCTGATATAGAAGCGCTACTGAAGGATGCGGCACAAAAAGTCTTTGACCCTCAGGCAATTGGTTCCACCAGAAAAGGAGTCGATCACAGAGTGGAAGAGGTGCAATATCGCTACTTGCCTTTAATCTCTTTGATTCATGCGATGTACAGTGCTGAAAGGGAAACTTTATACCCGGAGAAACTAAAAGAAGCTCTAGAGGATCATAAAACATACTGGATGAGGGATGAACCGCAGCATGACAATGCCTATGCCTCTGAGCAATGGATTGCCATGCTAATCACTGCTCTTGCTTCTTTGGCTTATCACCGTTGGGGGCATGAGCCATGCGTCGATACTCTATATATGCCTGAGTGGATGGTAAAAGGGGACATAAGCCCAGAATTTAAGAGCAAAGAAGAAGTATTTGCTTTGGCGAAGACAGAATAATCCTTTGGTTTGATCATCTTTTCTTTAATACCACGATATTCAACGAACCCAATCTCAATTAAGAAGATGAACGAGGCATTTAACAATGTATAGTAAAGTAAAACATCATATTGAGCCTAATGCCACCCATGTAGAACGAGTGAACTCTATGTTTCCCCGTGAATTGATTAATTTTTATAATAATCTACAGTCTGCCATTAAAAGAAAGCCGGAAAATGCAGTCATGGGAGGTAATCAAGCAATAGGGTTACTTGGCAAATTACAACGTTTCGACTGGGATAAGCCGACGGCTCAATGGCTTCTTCAAGATGCAGCTGAACTGATGACAGTTGGTTTTAGCATTGCACTGAACCCTGATAGACAGGTTATGTGCCAGTATGCCGGCTTTCTGTTTGAGGCTGAGGGGAAAACGAACCAAACTTCCAGAGACTTTTTCTCTTGGCTAAATGCATTTTGTCTCGCACTTATAACCCGTGATAAAGAGTTACTTGAAACAATCTGGTTATTTGAAGAGTCAAATATTGTTACAGAGCCCGGTGGGTGGTCGTTTGACCCTGAACATCGTTTCATTAAATCACTACTGGCTATGCTGAAAGGGATGTTTAACCCTAATGCAGATATGGCTGCGCTTATTAAAACAGCTGCCGAAATGTCGGCACCTGAATACATCGACCCCTTGTGGCGTGATGAAGCGAATCACCTTTATGTGCCTTTAATACCACTTGTGGCATCAATGTATACTTCAGATCGAAACGAAGCTTACCCCCAGGCTTTAGAGCAAGCTATCCGGACTTACCGAGCTTACTTCGATTTACCTGCCTCGGATGATGATCCTAGTTTTGGTTGGAATTCATCGCAGTGGGTATCTTTTCCCATAACCGCTTTAGCGTCGCTCGCGTTTCAACGTTATGGTTTGGAGCCGCAAGTAGAGAGTTACTACTTACCTCTTTGGTGGGTGAAAGGAGATATTCCAAATCACAGACTGAGAGCAGAAGACGTTTTGGACAATTTTTAGGTACTATTTTTTAAGTACCAATGCCGCGAAACCATTTCATTAGGCCTGACAACGATCCAGCAGTTCTAGAGCTAAACATGGCAGGTTCATTCGGCTTCGGCGCAATGATGTCTCTGTTCGGCTTAGCGCTATGGCGTAGGCGTAAGTAATTGGCCTGTCTCTTATACACAAATCCTCGAACTCAGTTCGAGGATTTTTTTTGAACTCATTTCTAAGGCTGCGATCTGATCACTTAAGTAATATTGATTAGGTAGCTAATATGGAA
>WJXG01000079.1_pt1 | contig 27101 bp, 24 predicted proteins | sample 9266541 | NCBI WGS metagenome assembly WJXG01 (sample SAMN12697363, study PRJNA563984) | aquatic metagenome | isolation source: water samples from a prawn hatchery tank treated with erythromycin plated on... | place: Australia | collected 2018-10-17 | reverse complement strand
AATGTACTGCGAAAACCAGAGTGGTGTACCGAGCTACAAGAGCGATGGGAGCATCAGATCCCAATCAGTGACAAGATGGGCATCAAGATAAACCAATACACTGGTTATCAGTTTGAATGTGGTGCGCAGCTTAACCCTAACCTGAATCCACACAATACAATGTTTGCTGGCTCAGCCTTTACGTTAGCAACCCTGACAGGCTGGGGAATGACTTGGCTGCTGATGAAAGAACGCGGTTTAACTGGTGATATTGTGTTGGCAGATAGCCAGATTCGTTACCGTCATCCAGTGACGCAAAACCCAGTTGCCTCGACTTCTCTAGATGGTATCAGCGGTGATTTGGATCGTTTGGCGTCAGGACGTAAAGCGCGAATTGTCATTCATGTCACGATTCAGAGTGGCGATCAGGCGGCGGTAGAATTCATCGGTACCTATATGCTGATCCCAGATTATAAGTCTGTACTTGGTAGTGACTCTTCTGCCTCTGTGTAATTGCTTGCTTCTTGAGTGTTCGTTGTGGGTTGAGGTTTATCAGCCTTGCAAGTTTGTTTAATCACGTTGGCACCATTGAGGATATCTGACCAAAGCTCTAAACATTCTTGTTGCGACTTAAACAGCAAGGTCGCAAACTGAGGTTTGGTCAAATCCATTTCTCCGGCAATCTGTGACTGGCTATTGGGGCTACTGATAGAAATTCGCCCTCGATCGGCAATCATTTCTATGGCTCCCAAGTCTAATGGGTGCCGATATTCTTGCTCACCATCGACACTTTTTGCTTCTAGTATGGATTGGTGCAAATAGGTCGTTATTTTTCCAAACAAGCTATGTGATAGCATTGAGTAGTCACCCGATAGACCTTTAACTTCAACCTCTACTTCTGCCAGCCCGGTGAGAGAAAATGGCAGTGTTTGTTGTAGCAAATAATGTTCTAAGGGTAGGCCATCGGCATGAAGTGTCAGCTGCCAAGGGGCACTCAATGTGCTTCTGTCCCAAATACCATTAGCTTCAATGTAACCTTGTTCTAGCGGAATGAAGGCGCGATCTAAGGTGAGTTTGTTGTTACTGGCATGCGCAGTCAAATGAGCCTGAGTGGTGAGTAGCTTATCTATACTAGCGGCATTGGCGCTTATCTCTAGCTTGCCTTCTAGCAGGCCGTGTTTGTCTTGATCAATCAGCGTCAGGTCAGAGCCTTCAATATTCAAACCTGAAACTTGCCAATATGGCTGCTTTTCAACTTGGATAAACTGAGAGTTTTCCACTTCAAGTTGATCAATTGCTAAATGCTTTACTGCCGCTGTGGCCTTTTTGAGATTAGGTATTAGCTGCTCGGTTTGTTCTAACCACTTAATCCCTGCCAGCTTGAGTTGCGACAGTGAGATAGTTTGTGGTGAAACTGTGCCTTGTAGCTGCACTCGTCCCTGTTTGAAGTCGGCGTCAAACTCCTCAATCCTGATCTGGTTGGAAGCGAATGCGAGCTTTGCTGTTGGAGAGAAAAGCTGTAGCTCTCCGTTGCCAATGTTTTCCGCATCAAATGACGCATAACCAGACTGTTGTTGCCACACTGGCTGGGTTAGGTCGAGATTCTCTAGCGAAGCATCAAGATGCTCAAAGCGCCAATGGCGATAGTTAAATGAACTATTAAGAATGTCTAAGCTGTTGATGTGGTAGATCGGCAGGTTGAGGTTACGAAATGTGGTTGAAAGCGTTTCTATCTGGCTCGAAAGTGGCAGCTTCAGTTGGTCGATGGTGACGTTAATCAAAGACCAACCTTGCGGGTACTGCTCTGCTTGTCCGGAAATATTCGCTCCGCGCCAATTAAAAGAACTGCCAAATATTGTGCTGTTGGCGGCTTGGTAACGCATATCGACGAGCACGTTATCGAGAGCCTCTCCTTGCATGTAAAGTTGTTCAACAGATAGCTGGATATTGCCATAAGGCAGCCCAGATTGATCGCTTTCCCATATAGGGTTTTCTATCTGCATATTCACGCCACGAGCCGACCATTTATTACTACTGATATCGACATGCTTCAACGCTAGCTGGTGGAGCTTAACTTGCTCGAAAAGGGTAGATTCAAGTTCATTCAGATCTAAACTTGCGCCTTCGACTAAAATAGAGTCGAAGTTTAATTTGCCTTGTTGCCAAGGAAACTGGCTCAGCCATAAGGTGAGCTTAGGGAGCTGGATCGCTTTGTCGTCATGTTGCAGCTCAACATCGTTTAATGTCAGTTGGAATGGTGGAGAATATTCAGCGTGGGTGGTTTCTAGTTGATAAGGCGTCAGGGTATTAATAAAAGTGGTGACGAGTTTTGCGGCGTAACTGGTTTGCATGACCGTATACAAGGCAAGTACGGATAGAGTGATGGTACTGACCACTAGAATAGTAAGCAGCAAGAGTGCTTTTTTCACGTTTAATCACTTTCCCTCGTCGATAGATGCTACTAGCTTGGAACACTTTTTCTTTTCAGGCAACAAAAAGCCCCTCAATAGAGGGGCTTAGCTAAACAATTTCCAAGCAGGTCACTAATCTAGCTGAGGTCCAGCAGCAACTAGTGATTTACCCTCGTCATTGTCAGTGTACTTATCAAAGTTGTTGATGAAGCGCTCTGCTAGATCTTTCGCTTTGCTTTCCCATTGTAGCGGGTCAGTGTAAGTATCACGAGGATCTAAGATTGCAGGATCAACGTCATGCAATGCCGTTGGTACTTCTAGGTTAAAGATTGGAATATGTTTGGTTTCCGCATTCTCAATTGAGCCATCTAGAATTGCATCAATGATGCCGCGAGTATCTTGAATTGAGATACGTTTACCGCTGCCATTCCAGCCTGTATTGACTAGGTAAGCTTCAGCCCCCGCTGCTTCCATACGCTTAACCAGTACTTCCGCATATTTTGTTGGGTGTAGTGTTAGGAACGCAGCACCAAAACAGGCTGAGAAAGTTGGCGTCGGTTCAGTAATGCCGCGCTCTGTACCCGCTAGTTTGGCGGTAAAGCCAGATAGGAAGTGGTACTTAGTTTGCTCTGGAGTCAGCTTAGACACTGGTGGTAGAACGCCAAACGCATCAGCAGATAGGAAGATGACCTTGTTTGCATGGCCCGCTTTCGATACTGGCTTAACGATGTTCTCAATGTGTTCGATTGGGTAAGAAACACGGGTGTTTTCGGTTTTAGAACCGTCATCGAAGTCGATAGAGCCGTCGCTACGTACAGTGACGTTTTCTAGTAGTGCGTCGCGGCGAATCGCGTTGTAGATGTCCGGCTCAGCTTCTTTAGATAGCTTGATAGTCTTAGCGTAACAACCGCCTTCGAAGTTGAAGATACCGTCGTCATCCCAGCCGTGCTCATCATCGCCGATTAACTCGCGTTTAGGATCGGTAGATAGCGTGGTTTTACCTGTACCAGACAGGCCAAAGAACACGGCAACATCGCCATTTTCTTTACACTTGTTGGCGCTACAGTGCATAGAAGCAATATCTTTAAGAGGAAGGAAGTAGTTCATCATTGCGAACATACCTTTCTTCATCTCACCGCCGTACCAAGTACCGCCAATAAGCTGCATGCGTTCAGTTAGGTTAAATACCGTGAAGTTTTCAGAGTTGAGGCCGTGCTCTTCCCATTTCTGGTTAGTACACTTAGCACCGTTCATGACCACGAAATCCGGTTCGAAGGTGGCTAGCTCTTTTTCCGATGGGCGGATGAACATGTTTTTCACGAAGTGCGCTTGCCACGCGACTTCAGTGATGACTCGAATGCTTAAACGAGTGTCTGGGTTGGCACCACAGTAGCCATCAATGACGAAAACACGTTTTCCAGATAGCTGATTTGTGACGAGCTGTTTAAGATCATTCCATACCGCTTGATCAATCGGCTTGTTGTCATTTTTCACCGCATCTGATGTCCACCACATGTGCTCTTCTGTGGTCGCGTCTTTTACGATGTACTTATCTTTTGGTGAGCGTCCAGTAAAAATACCGGTATCTACAGCGACTGCGCCTAGCTCGGTGACCACGCCTTTTTCATAGCCTTCCAGATCCGCGCGAGTTTCTTCTTCGAACAACATTTCGTAGCTTGGGTTACGAATAACCTCTTTAACGTTTTGAAGCCCGTGTTTGGTAAGATCAATTGTTGCAGCCTTTGTATGTTCCATAACGGTCATAGGTGCTCCTTATAGGAATATTTTGTAGGGATTTTGTAATAATCTTTTAATTTTTATCTGCTCACCATGCTAGCAATGGGCCTCGTAGAAAACAGGGATATAGCTCAAAAAATATCCGTATTTTTGGTGGGGTTTTAAGCGACACATCACATATTGGTGGAGTTAGTTTATCGTGCGCGCAAAGCTTTGCGCTAGAGCAAAATCATTATTAATTGATAAAAATTAACAGGTTAATTTATTACGGATGAGGCTAGGTATTACGGGGGAATGATCACAAAAAAGGCCAGCGTGTGCTGGCCTTTTGAAGGGTAAATTACAGTCTTGCTATGCTGTAAAAATTAATGCAGTGTTTTGTTGCCTGAATCCGTTTGATTGAACAGCTCAGATACCTGTGCTTCGTCGAACGAATAGTTCGTGCCGCAGTAATCACAATGTAAAGAAATTGAACCAACCTCAGCCAAAATGTCGTTCACTTCTGCTCGATCGATGGTCACGATAGCTGCACCACTACGTTCACGAGAACAGCCACAGAAAAACTCAACGGCTTGCGGATCAAACAAACGAACTTTTTCTTGGTTGTAGAGGCGGTAGAGCAATTCATTCGCCTCTAAGCCGAAGAGCTCTTCATTTTTTACTGTATCTGTTAGTTGCTCAAGGTGTTCGAAATCTTCAGGTGTGCCAGTACCATCTGGCATAACCTGAATTAGCATACCTGCCGCACGCTGGTGACCTTCGTATTCACCAGTACGTAGCCAGATGCGAGTTTTAAGCTGCTCTGAGTTGGCAAAGTAGCTTTCTAGGATTTCAGACAAGTTGTCACCGTCTAGACCAACAATACCTTGGTAACGTTCGCCTTTTTTAGGATCGATAGTAATGACCAGGTGACCTTTACCCATCATGTCATGAATAGTCGCGTTATCAGCAATATCACCTTCCCAGCGAGCAACACCACGGATTTTCTGGTCATGATCGCCATTGATGACAGCTAGTGATACAGGGCCATCACCTTGTAATTGCATAGTGATAGAGCCTTCAAACTTCAACGTTGCTGTTAAAAGAGTGGTTGAAACCAATAGCTCACCCAGCAGCTTTTGTAGTGGTGCTGGGTATTCCTTGCTAGAAATAATACGTTGGTAAGCGTCATCCAATTGTACCAACTCACCACGAACTGAAAGATCTTCAAATAAGTAGCGGTTCAAAACATTGCTTGCCATGTGGCGATTCCTCGTAAATCTGCTAGAGCTTATTGGTGTTTAAATTTAATGATATCGCGGCGCTGCTTTTTATCAGGGCGGCGATCTGGGCTAGGATTATGGGCGTGAAGCTTGCGACGTGCTGCATTCTCTTCACGTTTACTTAGACTCTCTGTTGTTTCAGAGTAGAGCGTTTGTGCTTCTGGGGCACCGCGACGTTGGTCTGAAATCTTTTCTATGACCACAGTCTTCTCTTCGTGCCCTTGTCTTAAGGTAATCACCGCACCGAGTTCGACAGCCTTACTTGGCTTGCTGCGCTGACCATTATAATGGACTTTGCCACCATCGACCATGTTGCGCGCGATGGAGCGAGTTTTATAAAATCGTGCAGCCCATAGCCATTTATCGAGTCTTACTGCTTCGGTTTGGGAACCCATTGTGTCTCTTGCCCTCTAAGGTGATGAATGTTTGTTCCATTCAGATGCAGTAACAATGGTGACGAATGTGGCATTTTTCAAGCGAGATCATAAAAATTAAGCACTAAGAAAGTGACGTTCGGTGGTTTTATGTTTAGCTTGTTTCATATTTTGATACAATGAACCGCTACATCTTTGATAACTAATATTAACTTCCGTTATACAGGGCTTAGTACCATATTCTTAACGGGTGCAACAAGGCTCCAAGCTAGCGAGATAGGGACAGCGAGTGAAGCAAAACAGTGTAATGGCACTACTTAAATTCGGTGAGGCGCTCAAAGACGTGACTATGCAGCAGCGTATCAGCTACGTAGTGATGATGCTTCTACTCACAATCAGTGCTTGGATTGGTGGGCAGATGCTTTGGCAACCGTGGAGTACATCTTCCGTATCGCAATGGCAGCCTAGTGGCGTGGTTAGTGCGGGCTCGTCTAGTGCATCGCAACTCGATATTTCAGAGCTGCAGAACAGCAATCTTTTTGGCAAGTATCAAGAAAGTGCGCCAGTGGTCGAACAACCAAAAGTACAAGATGCGCCGAAAAGTCGCTTGAACGTGGTTTTGGTTGGCGTGGTGACTAGCTCGAACCCAGAAAAAAGTTTAGCAGTGATTGCCAATCGCGGTCAGCAGGCAACGTATGGAATAAATGAAGTGATTGAAGGTACTCGCGCTAAACTTGTCCAAGTTCAGTCTGATCGAGTCATCATCGATAATTCAGGCCGCAATGAGACAGTTATGTTAGAAGGTCTGAAATATACCAAACCATCAGTAACGGCAGTTAAAGCACCAGAAAGTGTGACACGCAGTCAGGTTTCACCAGACTCATTAAATAAAATTCGCGAAGAAATCCGCCAAGATGCTAAACAGATCTTCCAATATGTGCGGATGTCGCAAGTAAAACAAGATGGAGAGGTGGTTGGCTACCGCCTTTCTCCGGGTAAAGATAGAGCGCTGTTTGACGCTGTTGGTCTTAAACCGGGTGATATCGCAATTTCAATAAATGGACTGGATCTCAAAGATTCTGCGGCAATGGGAGAAGTGTTTAGAAGCTTGTCCCAGTTGACTGAACTCAACCTAACAGTAGAACGAAACGGTCAACCACACGAAATATACATTGAATTATAAGGTTGTCGCAGCAGCGTCAGCGATCCGAGGAGTACAGAGTGAACCATTGGCTTAAAAAAAGCGCATGGCTTTTAGCAGGAAGCTTATTAACGTCACCTGCAATGGTGGTAGCAAATGATTTTAGTGCCAGCTTTAAAGGCACAGATATTCAAGAATTTATCAATATTGTTGGCCGTAACTTAGAAAAAACCATCATTGTTGACCCTTCGGTGAGAGGTAAAGTCGACGTGCGTAGTTACGACATGTTGACGGAAGAGCAGTACTACAGCTTTTTCCTCAATGTACTCGAAGTGTACGGTTTTGCTGTAGTAGAAATGGACAATGGCATCTTAAAAGTCATCAAAGACAAAGATGCGAAAACATCGGCAGTGCCTGTTGTCGGTGATGGCAGTATCAATGGTGATGAGGTCGTCACTCGAGTCGTCGCGGTACGCAATGTTTCAGTGCGTGAACTATCGCCTCTATTACGTCAGCTTAATGATAATGCAGGTGCGGGTAACGTGGTCCACTATGACCCAGCAAACATCATCCTAATTACGGGCCGCGCGGCTGTGGTTAATCGTCTTGCAGATATTATCAAGCGTGTTGACCAAGCGGGTGACAAAGAAATTGAAGTGGTTGAACTAGATAATGCTTCAGCAGCAGAAATGGTGCGTATTGTCGAAGCTCTCAACAAAACCACCGATGCCAAAAACACTCCTGCCTTCCTTCAACCTAAATTGGTTGCTGATGACCGAACCAACTCGATTCTGATCTCTGGTGATCCGCAAGTACGTGAGCGCCTACGTAAGTTAATCAAACAACTCGATATTGAGATGGCATCAAAGGGCAATAACCGCGTGGTTTACCTTAAATATGCCAAAGCAGAAGACTTGGTTGATGTGCTAAAAGGCGTGTCAGATAACCTGCAAGCAGAGAAATCATCCGGTTCGAAACAGGCGAGTAGCGCTAAACGTGGCGAAGTGATGATTGCCGCTCACCCAGATACCAACGCATTAGTGGTAACTGCTCCGCCAGATATCATGAACGCATTGCAGGATGTGATTGCTCAGCTCGATATTCGCCGTGCTCAGGTTCTCATCGAAGCGCTGATTGTTGAAATGTCAGAAGGCGATGGACTTAACTTTGGTGTGCAGTGGGGCTCGCTAGATACTGGAGCAGTGATTCAGCACTCTAATGCTGGTGCACCGATTGGTAGTGTTATGGTCGGCTTAGAAGAGGCTAAAGATAGCACGGAAACAACCACGCTCACTGATACCACAGGGCAAGTGACGGGCTTTAACTCAGTGACGAAGAAAGGTGACTACACCAAACTTGCCTCTGCTCTTTCTGGGGTAAATGGCGCGGCATTGAGCGTCGTTATGGGTGACTGGACTGCGCTTATCACTGCTGTTTCAACAGACTCCAACTCAAACATTCTGTCTTCGCCAAGTATTACCGTAATGGATAACGGTGAAGCGTCATTTATTGTTGGTGAAGAAGTGCCGGTCATTACTGGTTCACAGACTGGTTCAAATAATGACAACCCATTCCAGACCGTTGAGCGTAAAGAGGTCGGTATCAAGCTTAAAGTTGTACCGCAGATCAACGAAGGTAACTCGGTACAGTTAAAAATTGAGCAAGAAGTGTCGAATGTGCTTGGTGCGAATGGTGCGGTCGATGTGCGATTTGCCAAGCGTCAACTGAATACCTCAGTGATGGTAGAAGATGGCCAGATGATTGTCCTTGGTGGTCTTATTGATGAGCGTGCACTCGAAAGTGAATCTAAGGTGCCGCTACTGGGCGATATTCCTTACCTAGGCCATCTATTCAAATCAACCAGCACTCAGGTTGAGAAGAAAAATCTAATGGTGTTTATCAAGCCAACCATCATCCGTGATGGCATGACGGCGGATGGTATCACTCAACGTAAATACAACTTTATTCGTGCAGAGCAGCTCTACAGAGCAGATCAGGGTTTGAAGCTAATGGATGACGGTCATATTCCGGTCTTGCCTGAGTACGGTGAAGAGATAGGCCACCCAGTTGAGATCCAAGCATTTATTGATCAGATGAGCGCTAAGTAATGGACGTTGAGTTAAATCCAAACTTTAAGCGCTTGCCGTTTAGTTTTGCTAATCGCTTTAAGCTTGTTTTAGAGCCTGCGGACAGTGGTTTAGTGCTTTACTATATTGCGCCGATTTCAGTGCAGGCTTTGATTGAAGTGAAGCGTGTTTGTGGTCAGTCTTTTACTTTGCAAGCGCTAAGCAAAGAAGCATTTGATGGCAAGCTAACCGAAGCTTATCAGCGTGACTCTTCGGAAGCGCGCCAACTGATGGAAGACATCGGTGCCGACAATGATGATTTCTTCTCTTTGGCGGAAGACTTACCGCAAGATGAAGATTTGCTTGAGTCAGAAGATGACGCACCGATCATCAAGCTTATCAACGCGATGCTGGGCGAGGCGATAAAAGAAGGGGCGTCGGATATCCATATCGAGACGTTTGAGAAAAGCCTCTCCATTCGTTTCCGGATTGATGGCGTGCTGCGTGATGTTCTTTCACCGAGCCGTAAGTTGGCCCCACTGCTTGTATCGCGTGTTAAGGTCATGGCCAAGCTTGATATCGCAGAAAAGCGTGTACCACAAGATGGTCGTATCTCGCTGCGTATTGGTGGTCGCGCTGTTGATGTGCGCGTTTCAACGATGCCGTCTTCACACGGCGAACGGGTAGTAATGCGTCTGTTAGATAAAAATGCGACGCGCTTGGACTTGCATAGTCTTGGCATGACAGAAACCAACCACAACGCTTTCCGCCAGATGATCGCTCGTCCGCACGGTATTATTTTGGTCACGGGTCCTACGGGTTCTGGTAAATCAACTACGCTGTATGCTGGCCTGACAGAGATTAACAGTAATGAACGCAATATCCTGACGGTAGAAGATCCGATTGAATTTGATATCGATGGTATCGGCCAAACTCAGGTTAATCCCAAAGTGGATATGACTTTTGCTCGTGGCTTACGTGCAATTTTGCGCCAAGACCCGGATGTGGTCATGGTGGGTGAGATTCGTGACCTAGAAACGGCGCAAATCGCAGTTCAGGCTTCTTTGACCGGTCACTTAGTGATGTCGACCCTGCACACCAATACAGCCGTTGGTGCCATCACACGTCTACGTGATATGGGTATTGAGCCTTTCCTAATTTCTTCCTCTTTACTGGGCGTTTTGGCTCAGCGATTAGTGCGCACGCTATGTTCTGACTGTAAAGAGCCGTATGAAGCGGATAAAGAAACCAAAAAACTATTTGGTTTGAAGAAGAAAGAGGACTTAACTCTCTATCGCGCATGTGGCTGTGAAGCATGTAATTATAAAGGTTACCGCGGACGTACAGGCATTCACGAACTGCTGGTGGTTGATGAAGATGTTCAGACCTTGATTCACAGCGAGTCAGGAGAGCAGGCGATTGAAAAGCAGATTCGCGAGCATACTCCGAGCATTCGCGATGATGGTTTAAGTAAAGTGCGTGCAGGTATCACCTCGCTTGAAGAAGTGATGCGGGTGACCAAGGAAGGCTAATGGCGGCATTTGAATATAAAGCACTCGATGCGAAAGGTAAGACCAAAAAAGGCGTTATCGAAGGCGATAATGCTCGTCAGGTGCGTGCCAGGCTTAAAGAACAAGGCCTAATACCGGTTGAAGTGAGCGAAACAAGGCAGAAAGCGAAAAAGCAGACTAGCCAAGCGACGTTTCAGTTTAAACGGGGTTTAAGCACGCCTGATTTAGCTTTAATCACTCGTCAATTGGCGACTTTGGTTCAGTCCGGTATGCCGCTTGAAGAGTGTTTAAAAGCCGTTTCTGAACAGTCAGAAAAACCGCGCATTCGTACTATGTTGCTTGCTGTCCGTTCCAAGGTGACGGAAGGTTATACCTTGGCCGACAGTCTGGCCGATTTTCCTCATGTCTTCGACGAGCTGTTTCGTTCGATGGTTTCAGCGGGCGAAAAGTCAGGGCATTTGGACTCAGTGCTAGAGCGTCTCGCGGATTATGCTGAAAACCGTCAAAAGTTACGTTCCAAGTTGCAGCAAGCGATGATTTATCCAGTCGTATTGGTGGTTTTCGCGGTCGGTATTGTGGCATTCTTGCTTGCCGCTGTTGTACCGAAAATTGTGGGGCAGTTTGTCCAGATGGGCCAAGAGCTGCCTCAATCCACTCAGTTTTTGCTTGCTGCCAGCGACTTTATCCAGCATTGGGGGCTCACCCTGCTTTTTGCTTTGATTGTGGTTATCTACCTAGTTAAGTTTGCGCTCAGTAAGCCCAAGTTACGTTTGAGTTGGGATCGCAAAGTTATCTCTATGCCATTGGTTGGCAAAATTGCCCGTGGCCTAAACACTTCGCGCTTTGCGCGTACATTATCTATCTGTACTTCGAGCGCGATTCCAATTTTGGAAGGAATGCGCGTTGCAGTGGACGTTATGTCGAACCATTACGTTAAACAGCAGGTCTTAATCGCGACAGATAATGTTCGTGAAGGTGCCAGCTTACGCCGTGCTCTTGAGCAAACTAAATTGTTCCCCCCAATGATGTTGCACATGATTGCCAGTGGTGAACAGAGTGGTGAGCTAGAAGGCATGCTCACTCGTGCCGCGGACAACCAAGACTCAAACTTTGAATCGACAGTTAATATCGCCCTGGGCATCTTTACTCCGGCTTTAATCGCTTTAATGGCAGGGTTGGTGCTGTTTATTGTCATGGCGACACTAATGCCAATTTTAGAAATGAATAACTTAATGAGTTCATAACAGCTTTTAGCAAATCTAAGCTGCTTTTTGTGGAGAATAAAATGAACAAAAAAATGAAAAAACAGTCTGGCTTTACCTTGTTAGAAGTTATGGTTGTTGTGGTGATCTTAGGTATTTTGGCAAGCTTTGTCGTACCTAACCTACTTGGCAACAAAGAAAAAGCGGATCAACAGAAAGCGATTACCGATATCGTTGCGCTAGAGAATGCGCTTGATATGTACAAGCTTGATAACAGCGTTTACCCGTCAACAGACCAAGGTCTAGAAGCGTTAGTGACGAAACCTTCTAGCCCAGAGCCGCGCAACTACCGTGACGGTGGCTACATTAAGCGTCTACCTTCCGATCCATGGGGCAATGACTACCAATACCTAAGCCCAGGTGACCATGGCAATGTCGATATCTTTACGCTAGGTGCAGATGGTCAGGAAGGTGGTGAAGGTGCCAACTCTGATATCGGCAACTGGAATATTCAAGATTTTCAGTAATTAGCAGTTAACGCTTAGCCTTTATGCGTCGTCATTCTGGATTTACTCTACTTGAGATTTTGCTGGTATTGGTGCTGATTTCACTCGCATCCGTAGCGGTGATTTCTACCCTACCAGTCAATGCAGAAGACGGCGCAAAAAAGCAGGCTCAGTCTTTGTTTTATCGGGTTCAGCTTCTTAATGAAGAGGCTATGTTGAGTGGCAATGACTTTGGTCTGCGTGTTGATGAGAAGAAATCACGCTACCACTTTATGCGACTAAAATCTCAGGGATGGCAAAAGCTTGAACAGCACCATATACCGCCCGAGACTGAGCTCGCGGATAACCTTGCCATCATGTTAACGCTAGGAGGCAACGTCTGGAACGACCAAGAGCGCTTGTTTAAGCCGGGTTCGCTCTTTGATGAAGATATGTTCGCTGAGTTTGACCAAGAGAAGAAAAAGCTGCCACCACCGCAAGTTTTCATTATGTCGAGCGGCGAAGTGACACCATTTTCTATTGCTATTTACCCGCAGGATCGCAGTGCTGAAAACGATGCATGGCGAATAGTGGCAAAAGAAAATGGTCAGATCATCTTGTTAGCACCTGGAGAAAGTGATGAAGAAAGCTAAACAAGGCTTTACGCTTCTTGAGGTGTTGGTCGCGTTAGCGATCTTTGCCACTGCAGCGATTGCGACCATTCGCTCGGTTAGCCAACATATTAATACGCTTAACTTTCTCGAAGAGAAAACTTTTGCGGCTATGGTGGCAGACAATCAAATGGCGAAGGTGCTTTTATCTGGTAGTAAGCCAAGTAAGAAAAAAGGCAAAGAAACACTTGCACAGCGAGATTGGTTCTGGACAGTGGAACCCGTTTCTACCGCAGGGGATATGCTACAAGCCTTTGATGTTAAAGTCGCGACCAGTGAAAAAGGATCGCCAGTGGTCACGGTGAGAAGTTATGTCCCGAAATAGTCTTAATCGGTCACAGGGCTTTACCCTGATTGAAGTGCTGGTGGCGATTGCGATTTTTGCTAGCTTGAGTGTGGGGGCTTATCAGGTTCTCAGTCAGGTTCAGCGCAGCAATGAAATTTCGATGGAGCGTAGTGAGCGTTTAAAAACGCTACAACGAGCCTTAGTGTTTATGGACAATGACTTTCGCCAAATGGCGCTGCGTCAAGCTCGTACCAATGGCGAAGAGCCTTCTCCTATGTTGCTGCAATGGAAAGACTATTTACTCGACTCTGATGCAAAAGGGGTGATGTTCGTTCGCGCTGGTTGGCACAATCCACAGCAGCAGTTTCCGCGTGGTGAAATAAGTAAAGTCGGTTATCGGATTAAAGATAAGCAGCTGCAACGAGTATGGTGGCGTTATGCGGACACACCCGCTGGGCAAGAAGGCATTGTGATGCCATTGCTCGATGGTGTGGAAGATTTTGAGATGCGTTTTTTCGATGGCAAGCAGTGGCAGAAAGAGTGGCAAACTAAGTTTGCTCTACCACAAGCCGTAGCGTTGAATTTAGAGCTAGAGGATTATGGCAAGATTGAGCGTATCTATCTGACATCAGGGGGCACTCTGGAGCTGTCTGAGGAGCAGAAACAAGATGGTTAGAAAGCAGCGAGGTGTCGCACTTATCATCGTGCTGTTGTTACTAGCGGTCATGGTCAGTATCGCTGCAAGCATGGCAGACCGTCTATTTAGTCAGTTTAAACGAGCGACTAACCAGATCAATTATCAGCAAGCTTATTGGTATAGCGTCGGGGCTGAAGCATTGGCGAAGGCAGGTCTTGAACAAAGCTTTAAAGACTCAGATACGATTAACCTTTCGCAGCCATGGGCATTAGAAGAGCAAACTTACCCGTTGGATTACGGGACGCTAAAAGGCCGCTTAATTGATCAGCAGTCCTGCTTTAACCTCAATGCTTTGTCGAGTTTAGCTTCGACAGCTGGGTCGGATAAGTCTCCATACTTGGTCGATGTTTTTCAAAACTTGCTCGAAGAGTTGCAAATTGAAAATTACCAAGCGGAAACAGTTGCTCAATCCACTTGGGAATACGTCGACAGCAATAACTCGGTTAACTCGACGGTCGGGGTTGAAGACAGCTTCTATGAGTCGATGTCTCCCGCCTATATGGCAGCAAATAGCCTGATGGCGGATAGCTCTGAGTTACGCGCAGTCAACCAGGTTTCGGGTGAAGTGATGGAAAAAGTACTGCCTTACGTGTGTGCTATTCCAACCACCGATTTGAGATTAAATGTAAATACGATCAAGCCCGAGCATGCTGCTTTGTTGGCAGCATTGTTTCAACCTGCTCTTAGTGTCACTCAAGCTAAGCAGGTTTTAGAAAATCGCCCTTTTGATGGCTGGGCGAGTGTTGACGACTTTTTAAATGAGAAAGAGTTTGCCAACGTAACGGCTGATGCACGTAAAGAGGGCAAAGGCTATTTGGCTGTGACCAGTGCCTATTTTGAGTTGGATGTTGAATTATTAGTTGGGGATTCTCGCGTGAGAGTGCGCAGCTTGCTATTTAGTAGTGATAAACAAACTGCGACGGTCATTAGCCGTCGCTTCGGAGGTATCGGTGAACGAGTTTCTGATCGTTCGACTGACAAATAATACCGCTCAGGCTATCCAGTGGTTAGTCTGGTCGGAGTCGCAAAAGGAAGTGATTGCGAGCGGAGAGCTAGACAGTTATCAGGCACTGCCAGAGATCGCGACATACGCGGAAGGCCGTCGCACGATTGTTTTGTTGTCAGCAGAAAGCTTGGTTCTAACCGATGTAGAAATTCCCGCGGGTGCCAGTCGCCAGCTTGAATCTATGTTGCCCTATGTGCTTGAAGATGATTTAGCACAGGATGTCGATCAACTGCATTTTACCATTCTTAACAAATCGCAAGGTCGAGCGCAGGTGTGTGCGGTGGATTCGCAGTGGCTAGAAAAAGTCCTCATGGAGCTTGGCGATATTGGTTGTCAGATACAAAAGGTCATGCCCGACGTATTGGCACTTCCAGATAGTGAAGGATTGTCTGCGGTTGAGATTGGTCAGCAATGGTTATTGAAGAAGTCTAGTTACCAAGGTATGTCGGTTGAGAGTGACTGGCTATCGTTGGTGGCTCAGTCTGAATGGGTACAACAAGACGAAGAATTTCTACCACTAACTTCATATTCGGCTTTGCCGACTTCTCTTGAGCTTGCTGAACAGCAGCAGTGGCTGAATGGCGAGCCTAAGTTGGTAATGCAGTTACTCGCAGAACAAGCGATCATAAGCAAAATTAATCTTCTGACTGGTCAATTTAAGCCTAAATCGTCTTTCAGTCGCTATTGGAAAGTATGGCAGAAGGTAGCTGTCGCGGCTGTGTTGTTATTGGCAGTTGTGGTTGTCGATAATGTGCTTAAGATTCAAAAGTATGAAGCGCAGGCAAGTGCTTATCGTACGGAAAGTGAGCGTATTTTCCGCCAGTCCTTGCCGGGTAAAACTAAGATTCCGACCGTGAGCTATTTAAAGCGTGAAATGGAGCGTGAAGCGAGTCGCCTGTCTGGTGGCTCCGATGGAAATGAACTCATTAGTTTGATGGTGAAGCTGCCTCCTTTACTCAATCAAGTACCTGGTTTAGATCTCACCAGTTTTAAGTATGACAGTGGGCGTAATGAAGTTCGCTTACAAGCGCAAAGCAAAGATTTCCAAACTTTTGAAAAGGCTGCAGAGCTGTTGGGCTCCAATTTTGCGGTCGAGCAAGGTCAACTTAACCGCTCAGGGAGCCTAGTCAATGGCTCTTTTGTTCTCAAGCCGTTGTGAGGGATGAAGCATGAATAAATTGGTCAATACCTTACAAACTTGGTGGCTGAGTATCTCACAACGTGAGCAGCGCTTACTGGTTGCTTGCTCGCTATTGGTGGTCATTGGCGGCCTGTATTGGGGCGTCGTTCAACCTGTTGCCGAGCGAGCAAACAATGCGCAAATGCGTATTCAAAGTGAGAAGCAACTACTCTCTTGGGTGAAAGACAAAGCGGATCAGATCAGTCAGTACCAAGGGCAGGGAGAAAAAGCGGTTTCTAGTCTACCTATCAACCAAGCGGTTTCTTCAAGTGTTGGGCGTTTTAAAGTTGAGTTGATTCGTGTCCAGCCACGTGGCGAGCAGTTTCAGGTGTGGGTAGCGCCTATGCCTTTCAATCAATTTTTAAACTGGATTACCTTTTTGCAAGAGACGCATGGAATCAAGGTGGTATTTCTTGATATCGATAAAGGCAATAAAGACGGTATGATTGAAATAAATCGACTTCAGCTTGGCAGAGGGTGATCGGGTGAAGAAAACAGTGTTATCGGGCTTATTTCTTAGTTCCGTATTTGTCGCTAGCGCTATGGTGCATTTACCCGCTCAGTTCGTGGTGCAATATGCACCTTTACCCAATCAACTTAGTTTAGTTGGGGTTGATGGAACTGTGTGGCAGGGCTCAGTGCACCAAGTGAAATGGCAAAATCAAAACTATGGCGCGCTAAACTGGCAGCTTAACGTAGCTAAGTTGCTGACTGGGACTGCAGAGGCTCAAGTACGTTTTGGTCGTGGTAGTGATCTATCGCTTCAAGGTCGCGGAATTGTTGGTTATTCGCCAAGTGGTTTATACGCTGAGAACTTAATTGCTTCGTTGCCCGTTGAAAAAGTGATGCAGTTTGCACCGTCTCTGCCTGTTCCTTTAGAACTAAACGGGCAAGTAGAACTTAGCTTGCGCTCATACGTCTACGCGTCTCCCTATTGTGAGAGTGCCCAAGGGAGTGTGGTGTGGAATACCGATACTGTTGGCACGCCAATGTCTGACTTAGAAGTTGGCCCTGTGATTGCTAACTTTAGCTGTCAGTCGAGCAGCTTTGATGTGGTTGGCGAGCAGAAGAGTAATCAAGTCGAAAGTGGCTTCACTGCTAAGTTGAACTCTGATCAGAGTTACACCTCAAATGCTTGGTTTAAGCCTCAATCAGAGTTTCCGAGTGCGTTTCAACAGCAGTTGAAATGGTTGCCAACTCCCGTAGACCGCGAAGGTAAGTTCCAGTTTAGCTACCAAGGTCGGCTTTAATCACTAGACCTAACAACCAACAAGGGCAGCGATTAAGCTGCCCTTGTTCGTTTTGTTCCCTGTTACTTTGTCGCAGGGAAGCTGATTTGTACTTTTAAGCCACCGCCACTGCGATTATTGACGATCACTGAACCGTTGTGCTGACTGACAATGCGTTTAACAATCGCTAAGCCAAGCCCTGTACCTTCACTTCCTCGCGCGGTATCGCCCCGAGTGAAGGGTTCAAACAGTTTCGCAATCTGGCTCTGTTCTATCCCGGGCCCATTATCTTCAACGCACACCCAAACCAACTTGTTGTCCGCGGTAATGCCGGTGCTTACTTTTGTCCAGCCATTACCATAGCGAATCGCGTTGACTACTAAATTGCTCACTGCGCGCTTGATAGCAATTGGGCTGCCTAAGGTCTCTTTGATTGGCTGGTGGAGCTCGGTATCAATTTGCACCTCGTAACCGCCTTCAGATGAAGCGACATCGTTGGCGATTTCGTTAAGGTCGACTTCAATGAAAGATTGTTTATTTACTGGTTTAAGATAATCCATAAACTGGCTGATGATCTCGTTGCACTCTTCGGTATCGCTGATGATGCCTTCAGCTAGATAGCTGTCTTCAGGGGACATCATTTCTGTCGCAAGACGAATTCTAGTTAACGGTGTACGCAGATCGTGGCTAATACCCGCCATCAGTAGGGCTCTGTCTTCCTCTAGTGCTTGGATGCCTTTAGACATCTGGTTGAAAGCACGGGTTACCGAGCGAATTTCCGAAGCGCCTTTTTCAGGTAATGGTGGTGGAATTTCACCACGACCAACCCCTTTGGCCGCTTTTTCCAGCGCGATGAGAGGACGATTTTGCAAGCGGATAAACAACCAGCCTCCCGCAACAATCAACAATGCCATGATTAAGCTATTGCGAAACAGTGGCGTGAAGTCCTCTTCTTGCAGTTCAGAGAGAGGAATGCGTAATAGGGAATCGGGCAAAGAATCTATCTTCATCCACAGGATGTAGCTATTTTCTCCGAGCATCATACGAACATCAGTTGGCGAGCCAAGTTCATTGGTCATCTCTTCACTCATCAGGTCGATGCTCACCGCATGGTAATACTCTTCTGCCATTGGGCTATCTTCAGCGTGAACGGTTACCCCTAGCTGCTCCAATACACGCCTACGCAGTGGCGCATCCATTGCTAAGCCATCTTCTAGGGTGGCGGAGTCATCCAGCATCAGATTAATTTCGTGGCCGAGGATTTTATTAAACTGCTGCAAGCTCGGCATCAGCGCGTAATTAAACACGGCGTAGTAAGAATAGACTTGGCTGGCAATAAGCAGAGTCAGAAAGATAAAAATGGATTGAGTAAATGAGCTGCGGATACGCATAACACCTACCTTGAGAAAAGGTTAGTCTAAAACAAAGAGTGCGAGACTAGGTCTCGCACTCTATCAAAACATATTGTCGATTACGCTTCTTTGCCATCTGGGACAAAAACATAACCTAAGCCCCATACAGTTTGGATGTAACGAGGTTTACTTGGATCGACTTCGAGCATACGACGTAGGCGAGAGATTTGCACGTCAATCGAACGTTCCATCGCTGAATATTCGCGGCCGCGGGCCATGTTCATTAACTTATCACGCGACATTGGCTCACGAGCATTGGTCACGAGAGCTTTCAGTACGGCAAACTCACCTGAAGTTAGCGGCATGGCTTCATCGCCACGGAACATTTCACGCGTACCTAGGTTTAAGCGGAAATCACCAAACTCAACCACTGACTCTTCACTACTTGGTGCACCGGGTAGCTCGGTCGTTTGACGGCGCAAGACCGCTTTAATACGCGCTAATAGTTCACGTGGGTTAAACGGTTTTGGTAAGTAGTCATCTGCCCCGACCTCTAGGCCGACGATACGATCAATCTCGTCCCCTTTTGCGGTCAGCATCAGAATTGGTAACGTGCTGTTGGCATTACGAAGGCGACGGCAGATCGATAGCCCGTCTTCGCCTGGTAGCATCAGGTCTAGCACCATCAAATGGAAAGTTTCACGCGTTAGCAGGCGGTCCATCTGCTCACTGTTTGCAACACTACGAACTTGGAATCCTTGTTCAGACAAGTAACGCTCTAGTAGTGCACGAAGTCGTGCATCATCATCAACAACTAAGATCTTGTGATTTTCTTGCATGTAATGGGTCCACCTAGTTAATAAGCTTGCGCGACTTCAGGTTGTTGAAACAATCACCTTTATGCGCAACTTAAAATGTAACACTGTTCTTAAGCTATTGGTGCAAAGAATTGTTAACGTTTATTTCCTTTTTAGCTAATGTATATCGGAACTTCAATTTAATAACGTCAGAAATATGAAAACGAACCTAATAACAAGAGAAGGCTTTGATCGACTTAAAAAAGAGCTCGATTTTTTGTGGAAAGAAGAGCGTCCGGAAGTGACAAAAAAAGTGACTTGGGCGGCGAGTCTCGGTGACCGGAGTGAAAACGCTGACTACCAATACAACAAAAAGCGTTTAAGAGAGATAGATCGCCGCGTACGTTATTTGCGTAAGCGTTTAGAGCAAGTAAAAGTGGTCGACTACTCACCGCAGCAAGAAGGCAAAGTGTTCTTCGGTGCTTGGGTAGAAATCGAAAATGAAGCGGGAGAAATCAAAGCCTTCCGTATTGTTGGCCCTGATGAAATTTACGGTGATGCCAAAGGTTATATTTCGATTGATTCACCGATGGCGCGCGCCTTATTGAAAAAAGAAGTCGATGACGAATTCAGCGTTAAAACCCCAGAAGGTTACAAAGAGTGGTTCGTTAACACTATTCGCTATAGCGCTGAATAACAAAAAGTCCCGCTAGGCGGGACTTTTGGCTGTGATTATTTTTCGTAGTCAGGTTTTTCAGTGAGGATGTAATTATGCTCACTGCCCACCACAGCGCCATACTTGAGGAAGTTTTTACCTAAGATCATGCTGTAGTGGAAACGGCTGCGGTCTTTGAGGTTCACCCGTATCTTCTTCTCGAGTTCGCCCAGTTTGACTTGCATTTCAACGACTGGTCGAATGGTCGGTTTCTCACCTTTTTTCGCCCTGATTTTCATACTATCGACGACCTCTAGGGTAAAGTCTTTCTCCATACCGAGATCATTTTGGTAGCTAAAGCTGACCATGGACTTGCCGTCTTTTTCAAACTGTTTGATGTTCTGCGCATTGATAGAGCTGACGTCTGCACCAGTATCGAGTTTAACGGGGAAGCTAAGACCTTCTACTTGTGCTACCTCGATATGACCTGCCTTAAATAGCGGGTACGAATCGAGTAGATGATCTGTGCGAGTGTTTATAAGCACGCCATTTTTGGACATCTTCTGGCCTATTACGAAGTAATCACTGGTCTCGTCTTCATCCAGCACATCAATGGCGTACGGCAGTTCAACTTTCTCGCCGTATAGGGTGAAGGTACCAAATACCACTGGGCGAGTGGAGTCACCGACTTTTAGGGTTTTATTGATCGGTTTAGAAAACTGCTTAGCCTCGCCGTCTTGGTCTGTGAGGTAGTAAGTTACCCATTCTTTGCCTTTCTTTTCAAAAATCTCGAAGCTTGCGACTTTTAGCAGTGGTGTTTTCACTACCAGAGATGGTTCTGCCGTTAATTCAATGCCATCAAGTAACAGTGACTCCTCACCGGAAACCTGCATCGCTTTTGACTTGCTACTGATGGTTTTAGGCTTGCCATCTAACAAAGATGTCGCGCCAGTATCGATCATAAAGCGTCGATTGAGCGTGCCTTTGCCGAGACGTAGCTGTGAATTGAGTTTGCTCCGGTCAGTTAAGTAGACGAACCAGTATTGAGTTTCAGCGCCGTTAGTGTCGACTGGAACGAACACCATTGGGCGCTTTTTGCCACTCACGTTCAACATACGTACCAATGGGCGTGTGAGTGTCTCGCTGCTGCCATTGCCATCTTCGATATCGAAAGAGACTAGTTGCTTGTTAGAGTCGATGTTTATATTGGTGGCATGCAGTGAAGAGTAGTTGTTTTGCAGTGAGTAGCTGATCTTCTGTTTTACGCCAGCGATTTCAACTGACTCTTTCTTACCAACAAGTTGCGCGTTCTTTTGCTCTTGAAGGTAATCGTAGCCTGCGTAAACCCAAGCGTTGTTATCGAGAAAAGTTTTGCCAATCAGAATTGGCGCGGAAAACTGGTTTCTATCGGTCAAGTTAACTTGTGTCATGACGGTTTTACCAGCAATGGTCATTGGCAAGGTGATGGTTGGGCGCAGAATAGGTTCTTTTTGAGTTCGATTGCGAATCACGCCGACACGTTCAATTGGCCTGGTCACTTCAATGCTCTCACCGGTGTGCGGATGCTTAATGGTGAAAGTTACTTCAACGCCGTAAGGGGCAAAAAGTTCAGCATTCCAATCATCGTAATCGACATCATCAATAGGGTCGAAATCGATCAGTGCTTTCATCAGCTTGTGATCTTTGAGTTGGCTAAACTGGGGATCAGAGCTGGAAACGTGAATGTTGGTGGCATGCATCGATGTCGTGTCTGCGCCAGTATCAATCTTACCAGCAAATGAAACCCCTTTTAGCGCCTCGATCTCTTCGAGATAAACGCTTTCTACCCGCCCTAAGACAAGTTTGTCATCAAGGGTGTAAACAGGGGACTGGGTAGAAGCATTGATCGCAGCGCTAGCTTGATCAGCTAGGGCCAGAGGAGAGGCTAAGGATACAGATAGTACAGAAAGGGCCAGTAAGATTTTTTTCATAGCGGTTCCAACTACTCGTTATTCGCACAAGGTCTTGAACGAAATTAGTTCCATTTTTCAGATCTAAGTTCTGACTTATCTCTATTTCTGACACAACTTTCACATAATTGCCAAACTATTGGCAAAACAATTGCGTAACCTTGCTCGCGGTAACAAAAAGTATTGGGTTTTACATTAAGAATCCCAATATAAAGAAGGTTAAAATACAACAAGAGATTCAACGGATGAGCCAAGCTATCTGTAATATGATTGCTCAGGAACTGAGTGTTCGACCTGAGCAGGTCACTGCTGCTGTTAACCTCATTGATGATGGAAACACAGTCCCTTTTATTGCCCGCTACCGTAAAGAAGTCACGGGTGGATTGGATGATACTCAGCTGCGTAACCTTGATAGCCGTTTATCCTACCTACGCGAGCTAGATGAGCGTCGCCACAGCATTCTTAAATCGATTCAAGAGCAGGGTAAGTTAACCTCTGAACTTGAAGCTGAGATAGCGCAGGCAGACAGTAAAACGCGTCTTGAAGACCTTTACTTGCCTTACAAACCAAAACGTCGTACTAAAGGCCAAATCGCGATCGAGGCGGGCTTAGAGCCGCTAGCAGACAAGCTTTGGAATCAGCCACAGACCGAACCTGAAGCGGAAGCCGCAAACTACCTAGATGCAGACAAAGGCATTGCTGACACCAAAGCGGCTCTGGATGGCGCTCGTGCTATCGTGATGGAGCGAATCGCTGAGGATGCTAATCTACTAGAGAAAATTCGTGCTCATCTGAATCGCAACGCGGAACTTGTCGCTAAAGTGGTTGACGGCAAAGAGCGCGAAGGTGAGAAATTTAAAGATTACTTTGAGCATAACGAAGCTTTAAGTAAAGTGCCATCGCACCGTGCACTTGCTATGTTGCGTGGTCGAAATGAAGGTTTCTTGACCCTTGCTATGAATGCTGACCCTGCGCAGGAAGAGGGCGTTCGCCAGTCTCATTGTGAGACGATTATTAGTGACCACTATGGTATTTCCCTAAGCAGTGCTCCGGCAGATGGTTGGCGCAAGCAGGTGATCAGCTGGGCATGGCGCATCAAAGTTTCGATGCACATGGAAACTGAGTTGATGGGTGCGATGAAAGAGCGTGCAGAGATTGAAGCGATTGAGGTTTTTGCCACTAACCTGAAAGATCTGCTGATGGCTGCACCTGCGGGTCCTCGTGCCACACTTGGTCTCGATCCTGGTCTTCGTACTGGTTCGAAAATTGCCGTGGTCGATTCAACCGGTAAAGTGCTAGCAACCGAAACCATCTACCCTCATCCACCACAAAAGCAATATGATAAATCAGCGCAAATTGTTGATGCTTTAGTACGTAAGTACAACGTGGATTTGATTGCGATTGGCAATGGTACTGCTTCACGTGAAACTGACAGCTTTGTCGCTGACCTGATTAAACGTGGCAACCTCAAGGTGCAGAAAATCATGGTTAGCGAAGCGGGTGCATCGGTTTACTCGGCGTCAGAGCTAGCAGCAAAAGAGTTCCCGAACTTAGATGTGTCACTGCGTGGTGCGGTGTCGATTGCTCGCCGTTTGCAAGATCCACTGGCTGAATTAGTTAAGATTGACCCTAAATCGATTGGTGTGGGTCAGTATCAGCATGATGTTAGCCAATCCATGCTGGCAAAACGTCTTGATGCAGTGGTCGAAGATTGTGTAAACGCCGTCGGTGTCGACGTGAATACCGCATCTCCGGCTCTGCTAACTCGCGTAGCTGGCTTGTCGAGCACAATTGCGCAAAACATTGTTGATTACCGAGATGAGAACGGCCGCTTTGAAGCGCGTACCACGCTGAAAAAAGTCGCGCGTCTTGGGCCTAAGGCATTTGAGCAGTGTGCGGGCTTCCTGCGCATTATGGATGGTAAAAACCCTCTTGATGCCTCTTCTGTTCACCCAGAAGCGTACCCTGTGGTAAAAGCGATTGCTGAGAAAAACAGTAAAAATGTCAAAGCGTTGATTGGTGATACTCAGTTCCTACGTGGACTTCACGCTGTCGATTACACCGATGAGAACTTTGGTGTTCCAACCGTGAGCGACATTATCAAAGAACTTGATAAACCGGGTCGCGACCCGCGCCCTGAGTTTAAGACAGCCACATTCGCTGATGGTGTTAATCAGGTTTCCGATCTTGAACCAGGCATGGTGTTAGAAGGGGTAGTGTCTAACGTTGCCAACTTTGGTGCCTTTGTTGATATCGGCGTTCACCAAGATGGCTTAGTGCACATCTCTGCGCTGACGGACCGTTACGTTTCTGATCCGCGTGAAGTGGTTAAAGCGGGTGATATCGTCAAGGTGAAAGTGATGGAAGTGGATGTGCAGCGTAAACGTATTGGCCTTTCAATGCGTTTGACCGATGAGCCAGGGCAAGACAACCGAACTCAGCGTTCAAGTGCTCCACGTGGTCAGCAGCGTCAACAACAAGGTGGTCAACGTCGTCGTGACGAATCGTCGAACAATAACAGTGCTATGGGTGGTGCATTCGCTGCTGCCTTTGCAAAAGCTAAGCGTTAAGTTATTGCGCTAAAAATATAAATCCCCGTAGTAGCGATACTAGCGGGGATTTTTTTCGGCATTACCTTATCGAACCAGAGAACGACAAGGTACTACAACACCGCAATTACATCAGAAGGGGTATTTGGAGCCACAGCATCTCCGTAATGAAATTTAATCACGGTTCTGCGCTTTTCCATCATCCCCTCTGTTATCGCCGCATCGATTATGCGCTTCGGTAAACGAAAACGCATGGCATAGCCTTTACCTTGATGTTCGCTATAACTTTCCAGTGCCAACAGTTGGAATAGCCTTTCGAGGGTATCTTTAGGTTCTTCCTGAGAAACTGCAACCACACTCCCACTTTCTTCCGTTTCATAGCTCGGGTGCTCTGAGGGATCCCATGAGGATTGCTTTCGCCGTTTATCGTCTGCTGTCACCTTTCGTTGTGCGTTGCTCTTGGTCAATGCAATCGTCGGTGTAATTGGCTCCCGGACTTTATTGTCGCGCGCCGCTTGCTCCGTTTGCACATTAACCGATGGGGCGATGAGTGGAACGCTTACGTTCGTAGGTGATACGAGCATTCATTAACCTCCTCACGCCCAACCTGAGAGTGGTAACTCTTCCGGTTAGTTTATTTATCGACCAGTTGGGGCAAAGGTTTAGCGCTGATTTTTATTTTTTGTACATTGTTCATTTAATGCGTTAGCGATCAATGAACTGGTGTACTTTCTGACAAAATGTCTCGAATTCAGTCATAAACGGAGCATGAGAAGAGTCAGTGAAAATGTAGCTAGCGCTGTTTGGTGCGAGGTTATCAACGTCACTGGCGACTTTAGCAGGCACAAGACCATCTAAGCGGCCATACAGACGTAGCATCGGGATGGTTAGGTTTTCTAGCTCAGCACGATAATCGATATCGGCCAACAGTTGTAAACCTGCTAACAGAGAGGTTGGGTTTGGCGTTGGTCTTGAGAGAACGGCTTTTTTCAGCTGTTTGACGTCTTGTCTCGCTGAAGGACTCCCCATCGCCTGCAAGGCCATAAAACGTTCGATTGTCAGTTGGAAATCATCAACCAATTGTTCGGTGAAAGCGCTAAGCACATTCGGTTGAATGCCGCGCCAAGGTCTCTCGGCGGCAAATTTAGGTGAGCTTGCGACTGTAATCAGCTTTTCGACTCGTTGTGGGGCATTGAGTGCAATATGGGTTGCCAGTAAACCGCCTAGTGACCAACCAAGCCAGATCGCTTTCTCAGGTGCGTGCAGCAAGACTTGTTCCGCGAGATCATGCATATTCTCGAAGCTAGATTGATGACTATGACCAAACCCTGGCAGGTCGACCACATGGACACAAAAATGCTGGCTAAGAACTTCAACTGTCTGCTGCCAAACCGCGCCATTCATTCCCCAACCATGGAGTAAGACTAGGTCATCACCTTGACCTTGGGATTGCCAATACAAAGATTCACGGTTGTTCTCAGTTTGTAGCACTTTTTCCATCCTCTCGCTCTCAGTCCTGTCTAGACAATCATCAAATACTGTTTCAATGGAGTGGGGTTATGTTAACTCAAAAGGTAGTGAAACACATCGCCGACCTGTTGCCTATGCATTGCGAGGTTTGTCATCTCGCGTTGACTAAGCCCCACCCACCTAGTGGCATTTGCGATCATTGCTCACGCTACTTCGCGCCTATTCCTCGTTGCCAGCGCTGTGGTTTACCCACTCCTTTTGATGTTGCAGAGTGCGGAGAATGTCTTAAACATCCGCCTAAATGGCGGCGGCTTTATTGCGTTGCTGACTATCAACTACCACTTGCGCAATATGTTCATAGGCTTAAGTACGAACGGCAATTTTGGCAGGCGAATAAGCTCGCGAGTTTGCTCGCCCCCAGAATAGAAACGCCCGCACAGGTCATCACTTTTGTGCCCTTGCACTGGGGGCGATATCTAAGGCGCGGATTTAATCAGAGTGAGTTGATAGCACGCTCACTCGCACGGCAACTCAACGTATCGTGTCAGCCCTTGTTCAAAAGAGTGAGAGCAACACCTCAGCAGCAAGGTTTAACTAAGTTGGAACGAAAGCGAAATCTAAACAGAGCTTTCCTACTCAATGGAGAGATTGTTGCTGACCATATCGCGATTGTTGATGATGTTCTCACTACTGGAAGTACGGTGCAGCATTTATGTGAATTACTGCTTGAAGCGGGGGTGAAAAGCGTTGATATTTACTGCATCTGCCGTACTCCTGAGCCAGCAAGTTAGTATAAATTGACTAAAACGCTAGATCTCTCAGTTTTCAGGAGTAAAATGGTCAACTAATAGCCTACAAAATTACTCAGGTATTCGTCGTGTCAAATACAATTACTATTACAGAAACTGCCCAAAAACACTTTGCTAACCTATTAGGTCAGCAGCCAGAAGGCACTAATATTCGTGTATTCGTGGTAAACCCTGGCACTCAAAACGCAGAGTGTGGCGTGTCTTACTGCCCGCCAGAAGCGGTAGAATCTACCGATACTGAATTGGCGTTTGAGTTCTTCTCAGCATTTGTTGATGAGCTAAG
>WJXG01000071.1_pt1 | contig 30050 bp, 46 predicted proteins | sample 9266541 | NCBI WGS metagenome assembly WJXG01 (sample SAMN12697363, study PRJNA563984) | aquatic metagenome | isolation source: water samples from a prawn hatchery tank treated with erythromycin plated on... | place: Australia | collected 2018-10-17 | reverse complement strand
TGCAATAGCAGTTTGCCAGTCCTTACGGATAGCGGCGTTTAGTGCTTCATGGCCATGAAATCTAGCCTTTCTCATCGTCATTTCAATAACCCTTTCAAACGTGACGGCGTGACATTTAATTGCTTGGCGTAATCGTTGATTGCTTGCGCCTTGGTTTTGCCTTGGGCCTTGTAGCCATCAGCAAACGAGTTAAAGCCAAACACGATCATGTCTTTCATTTGCGTTAACTGGTTTTGCTGCTTCCGTAGTCTTCGCGCTTGGCGTTTTACCTTGTCGCTAGTCTTGCCTTGTGCGGCGAGTTTACGATCCAGTGCCTTTTGAGCTTTTTGGTACTTGGCAAAGTCTCTATCCGCTTTGTTGCGGTCGGTCTGTTTGCCTCGGTTCGCTCGGCGTATCTGCGCTTGCGTTTTCTCATCAATGAATTGTGTCCGGTTGTCACTGCCAAACCCTACCTTGTCGGCCTGTGTCTTCATCTGCTTCACAAGCTGCCTTTGTATGGATGGCGTTTGCATCATCCGAGTAGCGCGTAGGATGTGTTTACAAGCGACGCCCGCGAGCTCCGGGTTTCGGATCTTCGGAAAAGAAAACTCAGCTGGTGGCTTGATTTGGTAGTTACCCATCGTGGCGATGTATCGGTACCAGTATTGATGACGCCCACAATCACAATCTATCGAGATACGGCCCGCACAAGCAGCCTTTACCGCCTTGGCATAATCCCCGTCAGGCGGCGACGCCATGTAGTCGTCCCACTCTTCCAAGCGCACTTTGACCCGGTGATGCTGGTGCTTTGAGACTTGAGAGGCATCAACCGACATAATGAGCTCATTGCCTTTAACCCCTTTCAGGTTGGCCCACTGCACCCCGGTACCATCGTCCACTCGGTTGTTAGAGCGGTCGATATCCACTTGGCGGGAGTTCTTTACCAAAAACGCATACACAATCCCGGCGGTTCGGGCGTCGTACTTCTTGGCCACCCCTTTACGAGATTTGTCGAACGCTTCCAAATCGGACTTGGTAAAGCCCATGCCCTTTGCTTTCTCACCAAGCGCCTTAAGTGCTTTGCTGGTTGGATTGTTGAACGTTCCACGATTCAGCGTGCGCTTGGCATTGCGGCGGCTTTTCTTTTGCGCCTTTTCAATCTGGTTAAAAAGCTGGTTAAACTTCTTGGCCGTCAATCCAGACGAGTCGAACGCGCCATTATCTAGCTTCTCGAACTTAGGCATGGCTACAGCCTCAACTCATCCATGAATTGCCGCATGGTTCGTCTCACCCATGCTGAAGGCGGTAGATAGATCGTCTCTCCTACTGGTAGCGGCTCAGTGGCATCATCCAGATCGCAAATCAGCATAATGAGCCAACCTAAATCTGCGCTACCGTAATGGCGGTAACTGATCAGGTCCGGGCGAAACTCTTCATCAATCTTGACGTCGTACTCGGCCAGATCACTGTCGGCACTACTGACGTAATCCAGCACAATCCGGTAATAGGACGAACGCAATATATCGTCTTGGATGTTTAAGTCAGACAGGCGAGGCAAATCACTCATGCTCACCTCTCAACGCTCTCTCAAGCGGATCTGTTGACAGCATGCGCTCGTTGGTGGCTTTGATGATGTTAGAAAAGCGATTCATTGGGCTTTGTTGCTGGTGGCCAGAGCCTTGCCCCAACACATTCAGAAAGTCAGAAAAGCTCTGTGCGTCCCCAAGAGAGGGATTAACAGCGGTGTATACCGTGAGTAGCAACGCCACGCTTTCAGGCTTGATAGAGTGCCAATCAATGCGATATTGGACCTTGCCGTCGTTACCTCTCACCTCGTTATAGAGGGTTTCTGATATTTCCATCATGCCACCAGCATTGGCCGGGAATGAGATGGACTGAAATTTCTTGAGGTTTTGGTATGCCTTCATCGCCTCAACGACAATCGGTGTACCTGAAGCGGATTCACCATCCAAACGGACCGCCCGGCCATGTTTGGCAAAGTTCGGCAACACTTCATCAACGATCACGATAAAGCCTTGGCGTCTTAATGCGTCCAAGCGTTTGTGCAGTGTCTTATTAAGCTCTTTAATGTTGCTCGGTAGGTTTTTGCATTCAACAATGTGGACCGCGCCATCTTGAACACCAGACAGCATGAGGCGTGCTTTTCCGGTGGAAAGCGTGACAACGGCAATGCGCTTACGGGACATGAGCATATCCTTTAGTGAGCGCGTATTTTCTAGGTTGGGGGCGTGATTAGTTTAGCATCAAACCTCGCAAACACATCAACTTTTACTTATGTTTGCAGGTAGTGATTAGGAATTTATGAGTTAATCAAAAAGACCGACAGGAACGCTTATCCCGGCCATCTCATAGCAGCGTAAAATAAGCGATTGTTGAGTACCGTGAATGGCTTCCCAAGCACGCTTACCTCCGACCGTTCCGCGAGCGTGTACGGGAATTAAGTCAGGATATTGCTCGATCACTGCTTTGTCAGCTGGCGTGTCGTGGTGATGCGCACAAAGCGGTAAGCCTCTCGCGTGTGCCAGTTCTTTAGTGCGGCCATCAATATGATGATACGAAATAACCGGGTTCTCTCTTCCCTGTAGATAGCAAGCAATGCAAGGTAGCTTACAAATTGCGTCCATAATGCGCTTTTCTTCAGCGGTTGGTGTTCTACCTTTCAAGCCTCGACTAGCCTTAGCTGGCTTTTTGCTTTGAACTGGCTTAATTCTGCGGCTGGTGGCCTTTGTGCGGGCCCGCTCGCGTGCTTCCTCCCGCTTTTTGGCGATTTGTGCCTGATATTCTGGCGATTTAGCCTTAGCTATCGCTCTGTCTTGCTGGCGCTTGGCGGTAGCCAGTGCCTTTTTCCGTTGCTTCTCTTTAAATTCGGGATCTTTCTGTTTGGCCAATTGGCGTGCAATGGCCCTATCTCTGGCCGCTTTTTGCGCCTCTTGAGCCTTTTTTCGCTTCTCTTCTATTGTCTTCGCCATAAAAACACCTTACTATTTTGGCCATCAATGTGTCGCTTTGCTCGCGCTCATTGGTGTGTAGTTGGTCATGGTCTTTGCTTGGGCCTGACCATTAAAGAAAGCCGTGATTCATTTCACGGCTTTTTTTATGCTTGCGATTTATCGTGCTGCGCTGGTGGTAAAGGCCAGTGCTTTAGTCGCAAACTCTAACTCTGACTGCCAATGCGAAAGGCTTCGCTCAAGCAGCAACTTGCCATAAGGTGTCGAATAAACAGTGTGCTCGTCTGCTAGTAGTTCTTTCGCCCATGTTATCTGACCGTTTAGTTTCTCTACCAACACCTCAAAGTAAGCCCAATTCCCAAGAGCAAGCTTACTGAGTGATTCGCAACGCTGCGGATCAAGCATGACGGCCTCGGGTATTTCATTTTTCAAGAAGTCGTAAACCTCAAGCCCGGCATCTGCAATGCTGTAGTCTTTGCGATCTGGCTTGCCGTTCTGTGGTACATACGTCCATTTGGCCAGCTCAAGGTCGGCCAGTTTGTTAAGTTCTCGGTAAACCTGTTGATGGCTTGCAGCCCATACCGGGCCGAGAACTTGAGTCAAGGTGTAACCGGATAAGCCTTCCTTTGCTGTCGCCAATGTCGCTAAGATGATCTCTTGTAGCGGGGATAGTTCATTAGGATTTGATTTCTTGTGTTTCTTGTTCATTTGCTTGCTCGCTTGTGTGTAGTTAATACTGCTTGTGTATCTCGCCTGTAGTGGCATCAATGAAGCCATGACAGACAAACTCAGCCTCGCTTGAGTAGTGGATCATGCGACCCTTTAAGGCTTTCTTGTTTCGCGCATGCCAGTGTTCGTACCCGGCACTAAACGCATACTGGTTGTTGCTGTAGTCGGCGTAGTGCAGATCGTTACCTAACCTCGCCTCTCTGACGCCAGCCTCCCAACTTGATAGAAAATCATCTCTTTGGATAAGCTTTAACGCTTGCCTCTCATCATCAAAAACACCCACCAGCTCAATAAGGCCAACGGATTGCATCTTATCAATGACGGTTTTGTCAAAATAACCAATATAGATTTCATCGTTTGGGATAAGTTCTACCTGTGGCGGCGTTTCGTATTCCGTTCCGTCCATAGGCATTGCTTCCATAAGCTCGATAATCAAGCTCAACTGCTTTTTGGGGATTGCCATTCTTCTTAACGTTGCTCAGTGCGTTAATGATCTGTTTCGTGAACGCTGAAGAGAAAGAAAACTTACTCATAACCTGCTTAACGTTATGGTCGTTTATCTCGCTCAAAGCAGCTTTCGCGGCCTCTTCCTTTCCATAGTGCTCAGTGATTGAAACGTGGTTTACATGGCCATTCAGAAAAACAGTGAAGGTCAGTATTGCTCCCTTTCTCGTCACTTCTAACCAATGTCCTTTGTCATTCAAAGAGAATGTGTACTTTTTCATCAAATAATTCACTTTCTGTTAGGAATTATGGCGAAGCATATCAGCGAGAGGATCTTAGTTCAATCATTTATTAAATTTAATGAATGCAGATCATATCAGCTTGCAACAATACACTTAATGAATTAAATTTACCGCCGATAAAAAAAAGCTGTTAGTAATTTAATGAAAGAAAAGGAAATGGTTTTGGAAGGAATAATTGTCCACATATGGCACTGCGATAAAGATATGGCATCTATGACCAGTCCCGACCAAACCATTGAGTGTGCATCCCAACAAGAAGCAACCTTAGCCATAGCGGAAGCAAAAGGGAATGGTGGGTACGCAGAAAGAATGAAGGAAAATCATTAATGGAAGCGTATACGATTGAAACCTTTGCAAAAAAATACTTTGGCACGGTTGCAGCGTTTGCTGAACATATAAACCGCCCTGCTAATTCTTTGTACCGATTGAGTAAAAAAGGCGCGGTAGTCGTACTCGATGGCGACCGGATCACCTTGTTCAAAAACGGCGAAGTCCACTCGTTCTCTGAAAAAGGTCGATATGTCTCATGATAATAAAAAAGAGCGCTAATGCGCTCTTTTTTAAGAAAGGTTTTGAGTTGAAATTATAAAGGCCATGTTGCGGTGATCTTCATCGGCGCCCCATCCTTTAGGAACATATACTTCCATCAATTCATCAAATGTTTGCACTCGTTCTATAACAGGGGTTAGGCTGTTATCGAGCTCATTTAAATTGATGTAGTAAACACCTCGGTCGCCTATAGCGAATGACTCACCCATGCGATCTAACCAAAAACGCTTTCCATCAGCCGTTTGCTGTGCATCAGTTATCATGATGTTGTGAGAGCGTAGAAGGAAGTTAAAAACGTTTCTAGCAAAGCCTGATAAAACCGCCCCATGAGGACCAGCCGCCTGTCTCCAAACTATCAGTTGAGTACAGTTTTTAACAGGTAGATACGCATTAGGTTCATTGCGCACAATCATTTTCACTTTGTAAACTGTTTCTGCTTCGTTGCCACCAGAATAGATTAGGCAGATTGTTTGAACTTCGCCTTCTTCTGTCTTTGTCGGAGCATTTGAGACGAGTTGATATCCAGCAGGAACAGCAAAATCAGGCAAAACAAAATCCTGCGGCTTTGCATTTAGGAATGCAGCCGTCTCTGCTTTGTTTGATGATGGCTTTGTTAGCTTCATATCGAAACCCGCTTCAATCAATTGTGGCATAGTTAAGTTTAGCCTTAGATTCGTCGTTAACAGTGTTTTTATTGAGCATCCATACTATCGCAGTTCATAAAGATAATAAAGAGCTCTGTACCTACACCCACACCAGCGCCAGCACGATGTAACTCATCGCGTCTACCTTCAAATATAACGACAGGCTTACATCACTTTTCGTTTTTGGTTTGAATCAACTTTAGTGTTTACTGCACAATGGTTTAACTTTATCTATTAATGATTCTATGGAGGAAGAACTTGAAACAAGATGGCGAGTTAATGGAATGGCCTAAGTTTTTACTCGTTCACAAAAAATTACAGTGGATCTATGACCGAGATAAGGCAGTACTGTTATCTGTAGTGGTTTTATATTATTCATATTTTTACGCATCGCTATTTGAGCTGCCTTCTATCTTCTCTAGTTCAGGCTCAATGGTATCAGCTATAGGACTGTTATTGACTCTAAAGCACAACCTATTAAGTAGTATGAAGAACCCTAAAGAAGCAGTTTCCAAACACAACCTATTTAGTCGTATTAGCTCTATTCATGCGATGGATATGCCCGATGTGGTAAACCCTACGATAATTGCCTTAAAGGATGAATATGTAGGAATACTGTTGGTACTACTTGGAGGAATTATTAGTGGATACGGTGTCTTTGTACCACTGCTTGGCAGCGGTACATAACAAGTCCGCTCAAAGGGCTACATAACGCAGGACATGGTGAGGTTTCATGAAAGATATAATAATAGCCGCTATGCCTATAGTTGGTGTTTTAGTGGGATTTGCTCTAGGTGCAAGAAAATCAGATAAAGAGCAAAAAATGTATAAAGAGAGCCTTTGGCTAGAACTGGAAGATATAAGAGATGGTTTGGCATCTATTCTAGAAAGCCTGCTCGATGAGTTTAAAAATCCGATTAGAACTAATCGAGTAAAGCCTTTAGAAGTAGACTGGGATTATGTGAACGAATTGCAAAAAGGTTTAGGAGCTAACATCCCCTTCCCTGTAAGAAAAGCCCTAAAGGAAATGAAACTCCTTGATAAAGTTGCAGCGAGCGTGATCAACAAGAAAAATGAAAGCGCCATACAGCGAGATGAAGGTAAGGTGGTGATCAACTACCAGTTATCTTCTTTAGCAATAGTAGAAACATGTAAACTACTTTATGTCATCTGCAAGTTGTTAGAAACAAAAGAGAACTACAAGCGCAGCATCGAGCTCGACACCCAGAACATCATTATATCTGTCTTTAAAAGGATAGATCGATATAGCCAAATTTCAGATGTTGAAGTTAGAAAAATTTGTAATAGCGCACCTCGATAAGACGCATAGCAAGTGTTTCGAACTGCTCACTCCATAAAAGCCCAATTAATTGGGCCCTTTTTTGTGTTTACATATTGTAAACCAAGTATGAATGACCTATAGTGTTTACATGATGTAAACAAGGGCTAGGAAATGCACGTAATTAAACGAGAGCCTTTTGAAACGGCAAAGCGACTATATCCGCAATGCGCCGAGGCACTAGACTCAACTTTCAAAACGCTAAAAGCAACAAAAGCAAAAACACCAGAACAACTAAAACAACTTTTTCCGTCATTGGATAACTTTAAATACGTAGACAAGTGGTATGTCATCGACATTGGCGGAGGTTCATTAAGGTTAATCGCCTTTATCGAATTTACAGGTGGGAAATGCTTCGTTAAACACATCGTTACCCACGCAGAATACGACAAGATAACAGACCAACACAGAACAAAGGGGAAAAGGGGGTAAGCATGAACATTCAAGCTCTAAAAACCCTATCAAATGAGATTCACACAGCGATGCCTTGGTTACAAGGCATCCGTGACCATGAGCAATACCTAGAGCTTATGGAGCTCATGGATACGCTAGTGGAAGACTACGAGGAAAACCATGTCTTGATTGACTTGCTATTCCCTGTACTTGAGCGCTATGAGGAAGAATCAGAACACTTCCAAGAGTTTAACGCGCACATTGATAGCCTAGATACTGGTATCGCTACTCTTCGCGTTCTCATCGACCAATACCGCCTAACTCTAAGTGATTTACCTGAGATTGGTGGCAAGTCGCTAGTATCGCTAATCCTAAGCGGTAAACGCCAACTAACCGTTGGACACATTAAAGCGCTATCGGAACGTTTCGGCGTGCCAAAACATATGTTTATTTAGCAGAACACCACCAGCAAGGACACATCATAAATAAAGTTCGTTACTAAATAGCAAGGATTCATAACGATTAAAATATCACACTAAAAGGCAGCGTTCATGTCGATACGCTGCCTTTTCTAAAGCACTTATACTCTACTGTTAGTTAGCACTAGAGCTAATTAACGTCATTTGGATAATGAGTTTTTCTTACTTATAGATATCCGTAATTTTGCAATCTAATATCCACTACCTCTCATTAACCTATTGAATATCAAGTGAAGTGCAATTGAAAGGGTTGCATGATAGGAGTATGAAAGGCGGTCAAAATGTGTATAGAAAGCGTTATGCGATTTGAGGGCTTCGTTTGAAATTAGGTATTGAGACTGTTCACGAGCTACGTGAAAAATTAAAATTTGAGCGGCAACGGGTTACTCAAAGTTATCACCCTTATGATTTCTTCAACTTTGTGGTCACTGCATGGCACTTGCACCACGACTGGATTAAAAACGATAAACAAAATCGACCTAACTTGTTTTATCAAAAGGTTAATCAAGCACCGTCACAAATGAAGGAACTCGTTAATGCCACGCGCGATCTAGCAAATGGTTCAAAACATTTCCGATTGGACAAACCTAACGATGAAAAAAAGGTTGTTACAGAGACCCACAAACCAGAAATTAGGGATCATTTTACTTACGTGTTTGGACCTCAGCCTGGAATATCAGTAGGGAACGCCTATTACACTATTGGAGAGTTAGTCGATATTCTCGATGAGTATTTTGAATGGTTGTTTGATGATCTTACTCCAGCGGATAGTTTTCCAGATAAATTGCAAAAAATGCTTATGGCTAGGGTGATCTAAAAAGTGCATATCAAATTGTTCAAGAGTGATTCGGCACGCTTGGCATTTTTATTATGCGTCAAGTTTAGTGGTTAAGGTGGCATGTGGCGCGCGCCTCACACCTTAACAAGGAGTTATGACTACAAAAAAAAGGAATAATTTAGGTGGCAACAAACAAAAAGATACCAACTTTGCTCATAGGGGTCGTTTTTCCTACATTGTTGTTTGTTTTTTCCCCAATGTGGACGAGCTTATTTGAGTCAACTAAAAACTTAGAATATGAACCACAGTATGTCATAGAACTATCTGGTCGGATTGCTGGTCTAGAGAAGTGGAGTGAACTAGAAATAAAGTATGATAATGTAAGACTCGATAACCCGCATATTGTTGGTATTAAGCTTACAAACAGTGGTGATGTGCCAATTGAAAGGCAAGATTTTGACTCTCAGTTAAATATTGTCTTTGATAAAGATGCGAAGGTGCTAGGTCATAAGTTTGTAAAAGTTAAGCCTGAAGAAATTGAATTAGTTTCTACAAGTGAAAATCACCAGATATCAATTAATCCTACACTGCTTAACTCTGGCGACTCATTTATTCTAGAGGTGCTACTTGACGGCAAAAACCCAGATTTTACAGTATCAGCAAGAATATCTGGAATCGATGGTTTAGCGCAGAAAGAAAGGAGTGGAAAAGATGGTATTTATCTGCATAAGGTAATTTCAACAGGAGTGAGCACTTCAAACCATGTTACTCTTATCCACTTTCCTACATATGCTCTAATTACCATAGCATTTGTATGCTTCGTGGCTTGCTCTTTGCTTGATCAAATACCCAAACAGTATGACCACACTTCAAACTTTGTCGCATGGGTTGTTTGTTTGTTTGTTGGTGTTGCGTCTACAATTTTGGGCATTCATAGCATGGAAATGCCTTTTAATGAGTCCAAAGTCTTTAGTTTTGTTGTGACTATTTTGGCTTGGTTCACACTTCAGTACATGAGCTATCTAGCTATTAAGGTACTCCGGGGAACAAGTAGCCGTAACAAAACATTTAAGAGTGATTCCTAACGCTTGGCATTTTTATTATGCGTTGATTTTTCTGATGTAAGCGTTAAAAGCCTGACAGCATGACGCAAAGAGTCATGCTGTCAGGCTTTTAATAGTTGCTGTTAATACCAATGACGGCACCGAGGATGTCAACGTTTAGAGGGCTGATTTCTAAGGTGTTGCTTTCTTTGCGATTGCCCAGAGAAACTAAAAGTGGTGGCATCCCAGGTTCTTTGACAACCTTCCTTATACCAGCAGTGTTTTCTTTGCCTTTAAGTCGAAATACCACATCTGTTCCTGATGGCAATAGATCAATTAAAGTCTGGTTTTCATCAATGACAATGACTGCACCTTTGGAATAGAGAGATTCAGAAGCAAAGCTATGAGGTAAGCGTAGTGCTCGATAGCTCTGAAAGAACGTCTTAGTGACCGGAATGAATAAGCTTATATCGCTAGATTCATATTTCGCTTTTGCTTCAGAATTGTACCGTTTAACAGGGCGCATTGAACCGAACCTTGCTTGCTCCAACTCTTCAATATACAAATATTCAAGTCGTTTTGGCATTTGGCTTTCACTCTGGATTGCTGCCTTTTTCTGATTTTCAAAATACTCGAGAGCCTCTGTTGAATGCCCATGAGACAACCAGACGGGATCTACACCAAAGTGTGCAGCTATTTTCTTTAGAGTGCTTTCTCTTGGAAACACCTTTCCTGTTTCATAAGTTGAAACAGAGCGTTTGTCGGTACCTATCGAATTAGCTAATTCCTCTTGAGTACTTCCTTCCTCCCGGCGTAGATTTATGAGGCGTGATGCAAACTCGCTATTTGGGCCGCTAATAATATGCATGGTTAACTCCTTTGTTGTCACTTAAGTATAGAGTGAAAAACCCTCACCATCAATCATATTTTGATTCATATTAACGTTAATATGATTTAGTAAATGATTTTTTGTGTGAGTATGTTCTAACAAAGCATTTAAAAGTGGTTCTTAACGCTTGGTATTTTTCATGCCATCTTTGAAGGTCATGACTTACGATGGTATGGTTAGGTTTTATGGTTACGTTACTCACCTTAACAAGGCATTAAGTTACAGGACTTGCATGACTCCAGATATATTCAGCTTATTCGAATCTGACTCGAAAAAAGAAATTGAGCAGATATGTTCCAAGTTAACTGTTACCAGTAAGGATCTTGAATATCTTGTAAGTCTTTCTGAGGCTAACGTAATTGAATTTCCATACCTGCATGCTTGCACGTTCAAAGAAGAAGTGCCTGATAATGTGCATCTTTCAGCTAAGAATGTGAATGCGATACAAAGTAATGGTACTGGCCCTTTAAGCACTGATGCGCACAAAGCAATAAAAAAGTTGTTTCAAGCTCCATTACAAGTGAAAAGAACTACAGCTCACTTGTTTTATAGACATGACCATAGATATTGGCATCTATTTTTCTTTGACCTCAATGACAGAGCTGTTGATGACAATCATTGGGAGTGCGGCAGTCACATACACTACATAAGCTGGTTGTGGCCTAATTTGCAGTGTCAAAGCTTATGGCGAGAGTTTTGTACAATTGGCAAAAAAGCAGTCGGTGGGCACAAGCATATCCGTTTTGAAAAATAACTTAACAAAGCGTTTAATTCGGCTTTATGCTTCTTTGCGAAGAAAAAGTGGCAGGTTTTCATTAGTTTTCAATAATAAGGGCTTGATATGAAAAAAGTAGACTTATCATTGGCTGGCAATTGCCTACATGAATCCGATGACTTAGGCGCATTAGAAAAATTTCTGATGTCGGATGATTCTTTCTCAAAAACATCTATGAACTGTGCTATGTCGGCTTTGTTTGGTCGTATAGGCCATGCTCTTGATATCGATGAAGCGGTGTATGAGCAACTATCAAATACAAACAAATTTCATCTTGCCCGAGGAGCTTTTCCAGATCGTGAACAAGAGTTGAGAGCTTACATTCTTGAAAGGTTTTATAAGTTCGTTAGCTAACTTGAGTACAAGCATAACAAACAACTTTAGAGTGATTCTCTGCGCTTCGCATTTTTCATTCCATCGTTGGGTTTTGTGTTTAAGATGGTGGTGTTAAGTTTCGGTATAGCGTTGCTCGCGCCTTAACAGGGCGTTATGGGAATTTTTTCAGCATCTTATACAAGAGAGTTAACATTATTTCTGAAGACAATTGGCAAGACCATTACTGGAATTATCTCTCTCGTTTAGAAGTAGATGCATAAAGACCTTAAGCCTTGGGACTCCTTGGCTGAAATCTGTATGGATTTAGCCGTTAAAGCTCCGTTTCTACACGGTCGCTAAATCAATCAAACTAGCGGCAGCTTTTCTCAAGCGTACCATGAGTGACTTTAGAGGGGCATGGCCACTTCCGTGACATGCACCTGTTCGAGTTGCTGCTTTTGTTGAGGAGTCAGTACAATCTTCATGGTGAGTAGCATGATCCTAATTTTATTAAAAATTAAGCACCTTCAATAATCTCGGGTATATGTTTTTTATACAGCATCCTCATTGTCACTAACAATTAAGATGTCAGTAACTTATTCAAAGGGAATATACTTTTTTTCTTCTAGATACTGATATAGTGATGTCAGTATGGCTATCTGCATAACCCATAATAATAAAGTAATTACATATGACACCAACTCAAGCACAATGTTATTCTCTCCTGAGAATATATATTGCAGTATGATTGAACATGCCATAGGGATTAGTCCAGCAAGAATAAACACTTCTTTCCTTATTCCCTCACAGGATAAAATAGCCGTTCTAAATGTAATTCTTCCACTTAGAGTTATACTTGAAGGGAGTGCAATCACTATTTGAGAAATAATTCCCATGGTTGGTAGCATTGCTATTAAAATGCCAAAATCCAATGCATTCAAGCTTTTTTGTCCAAACCCGGACCAAAATATAGACATAACAATAAAAAGCGATACTGAAAAGAGTAGAAATGTAATTAATATCAGTGATAATAACTTTAAAATATAACTAAGAACTCCATCAAAACCAGAAGAACTACTTGATGAACGATTAAAAGCAGTACCATTAATGATAATTCTATGTGTCTTTATAGATAGGTATATAAAAGAAACAAATGCTAATATAGAGCTAATCGACAATATTGTGTGATACTCAAATTTTCCCATACTATCTTCAAAAGACTTAATGAAGGTTTCAAATATATAGATTGCTAATAAAGGAAAAGACGAAAATATAATAGAGTTTATATTTTTATGTATTGATGATAAAGAATCATTTATTATCTTAAGTATAGATATGTTTTTCTTCATATTTAAAAATCCAAATTAGAAAGGTGGTAATGTTACCACCTTTCCGTAACCAGATAAATATAAGTTAAATCAGAAAATTAACAATCTAGTTGGGATGATTTCACTGCTTATCGTCCACCCCAAGGAGTGTTACATCCTTGACAACCATCACTATTCTCATTCACTCCACCAGAGTGATTGCTCTCATGATCATTGCCGTGCTTATCATCCCCAGGTCCACCGTAGTTACCACCGTCATTACCTGAATGATGCGAGTCAACGACCAGGTGAACATCATCGATAACTACATACTCAGGAATCCCTCTGAAGTCATATGTACCCATTTTTGCGTATGAAGCATTTACAATCGTAGCTGTATTTTTTGAAGTTGAAGCCGTTGCAGTAATTCCGATTACTTGGCCAAGATTATCTACTACAAATCCTGCTTGGCATATTGCACACCCCGGAACTGGTGCAGTATATACACTATATTTGTCGTCCATGATATTCTCTAGATCATTCACGCCTTCAAATACTGTTAATCCAACTGTACCACTCCAAGATGACACATCATCTTCTGAATAATTCCAATCAAAACTCCCCTCGTCCGTTGTAGTCATTCCAACTGATATACTCACTTTACCTGCAGGAGTGTTCCCAGCAATACTCAGGACAGTGCTATGAGGGAAGTGTTGTCCACAGCCACCATTACTCTCACATTGAGGCATAACCTTTGTAGTTACTCCATTAGGGTTGTTGTCAAAAGTAACTGCAACTCGACTTACCTGATTATAGTTGTCCATAGGTAATTCTTGATTTTCAAATCTTCTATCAATATAAAAAACCTTATCATCTCTACGAGTTGTTGAGAATTCATAATAGAGTGCATCATCAGTTTCTTTTGTAGCGATGTATTGTATAAATGTAGGCAATTTTTGATCTGAAAAATCTTTCTTAATATCGATGAAGTATCCAGCTTCAGTAGGCTCCCACTGCTCACAAACCATTTCGAATACCGGCTTAGCTGTTTGTCCTACACCGCCGTTCTCTTTATACTGAAGACACTTAGAAGATAATAGAACTTGTCCATCTGATTTTCTTGAATAGGCATGTTTTAGTTGGATGCTCTTTATATCAAGAATACTGGCATTTTTTTCAATTTTAAGGCCATATATAGTTTGATAATGAGTATTTTTCTTCCCATTATATGTATAACTTCTTTTTTTCTCAGTAGCCCATAGCGTTAATCCATCATTTGTTGATTCAACCTCATATTTATCGGTAAGGCTTTTCCATTCTGAAAGATCACCATCGATTGTAATTGGAGAGTTATCTAGGTATTCCAAAGGCGGAGGTGGTGGGGTAGCCCCTGCGATAACTGACGTAGATAAAATAGAACTAGCTATAAAAGTGAATGAACACTTCGGGATTGTTTTCATAATATACCACATATTAAACATTATTATATTTGCGGCGGGGGATATTAATGGCATCAATAAAATATGCAATATTTTTTTTAAAAAAATGTTGCATAGGTCATTAAGTAAATTTGCTAACTGTCACTCAATAGGACTTTGTTGCCTAATTGAGTTTAAGAGCTAACTCTAGCTAAATCGTTCGTATTTTAAACAGCACACTGAATTTCGGGCATACATATGCCAGTTAGCTTGTTGAGTCACCTGCTTGTGCGTTGTAATTTCGAAGCGAGAGTGAAGTACCTAGTAGTTGTTTTACACGATACATAGCGGTTTCCGACAATGGACGCTTATGATATCCATACTTCCACTTTTTTTGAGCCGTATAGCTTTTGGCAGCCAACTGCCAGATTGCGTGGATGCCCCTTTTCCTAGAAAGCAGCACCCTCACATTTTCTTAACCCTAATCGCCTAGTGACACTCTCTTGTATCGTATGCACCATCTCCCGAGATTTCCTTGATGGATCGGCGTGTTTGCTTGAGTAGAGAGTCTGGTACTTCTACGTGATTGCTTGCTCTTTCATGGTTCTACTAAAGGCTTTTCAGTTGCTTGTAGCTGGTGCCATACATCATATTGATGAGGCGTTTAGGCACTTCTTCTTTGAGTAGTTGCCGAATACTTTGCTTTTGCTCATCGCTCAGGTAAGGATTGCCTATCTCCTTCTGGCGCAGCTTGTATTCGTTGGTTCGCATGCTTGTGCTCATTGCTTGCTCTCCGGTTTGGTTGGTTTGTTCGGCCTGTCTAGTCGCTTACGAACTCTAAGGCCAGTTCCTACGAGTGAACCGTTTAAGTACCACCCGCCACGACCGATATTGACGGACACCCATCGCGTGCCGAGCGTGACGCTCATAAATCCGCGCTTACCAAAGTTAAGGTGTACGCCGGGAAAGATTTTGATGCGTTTTTGGAATCGTACTTGTGTTGTCATTGAATGTTTCTAGTGCCTCGAATGGCTAGGTATTGCTGGACTCAGTGCTCATATGGCGCACTTCTACGTGTTGAACTCCGCACTCTTTTAACCAGGAGCACAAGCGATCTAATCGCCACGTTCTAGGCAGCTTTTTTGCTGCATGGCGAACCGTGAAACGAGCTCCGGTAGAGAGGTTACGAGCAATGACAATAAAGCCATGCTCAGTTTCTTGAGCGCCAATAGCGAAATGGCCACTTTGAGCAGCAGCGGCGGTGCGTTTGAACTCGCCTAGAGTGACTAAGCCAACTTGCATGGGGATTCCCTTTTCGTTACTTGCTTTAAAACGTCAATATATGACTAATAATATGGTGTTTTATGATGATTGCAAGTTTTTGTTAGGAATTTATGGGGAGGAAGGGTTTAGTTGTTCAATAAAAAAGCGCACTCGAACGGTGCGCCCCTTGTCTATCAGGTTGCCGACTAATTCACTAAATCGTCCCCTTTGGGGCGAATCTTCTCTTCATTCTGGCTTTTTTCTTGTTGTCTAAGTTCTCTTAACTTCTCTGCTTCGTCCTCATCGAAAAGCAAGCCTTTCAATCCTAATGAGTTAGGAATTGGCTCAAGCTCTGCATAGACAGATGAGTTATCTCTTTTGACGGGTTTAACCGAGAAATGCTGTAGTGATGCGTTCTTATCTTTCACCGCAACCAAACCACCAACATTAACGCGCACCTTCTCCATGGCCACCGGACCACCCGCAACCGAGTACAGCGCAATAACATCATCGTGCGCTTTCGTTCTCAGACGGTAAAGTTTCTCAGGTTTCTTGGCGAACGTTGCCATTTCTGCCTTAAGCGTCTCGATTAACTCTTGGCTTTTCTCTATTTTTTCTTTTCTTTTGAGTGTCTTTAACTCACGCTCCAAGCGCTTGATGGCACGAGCGTATCGAGCAACCAATTGCTCACCAGTACGCTTTTGGCTCGATACCGCAGAGTTAACCGTGACTTTTAGCTTGGTTACATTCCTAATAATTGTAGGCGTTCGAAACGATTGTGAAGCGTCCTTGAAATACATCGGAGCCTCTTCTACAAGCTGTTCATTTATCTTTGCTTGCTGCTCAATCTTTCCTAACAATTTATCTGTTGTATCACCTTCGTAAACAACGGCAACAATCCTAGAATCCGCATACTCAGAATCCATAACACCACTTACCTTTCCTTCATATAAAGCGTACTGCTTCATTTCGGCGTGGACGTCACGGTCAGCTCTCTCCTTGTCTGCAAGTAGATCGTTTATGCGTTCAGCATCGATACTCTTATTGTTTTCTTTATTCATTTTATTACCCATTACCTAATTGATTCTCAGATAAACCGAGTCACTAGCCATTCTTTATTTTTTTTATTATTCCGCTGATGATACAGGGAGTTATGGCGAGTATAGCAAAGAAAATTCCTAAATAATAAAGTTAAACTGCAATTAGACACTTAAAACCCAAAAATGTCCGAAAAGAAATAAAAAAAGCCCGCCAAGTGGCGAGCTTTATAATAAAAAACTAACATTTTTTAATTATGATATTAAATGCAAAAATGATTAGTCAAAAATTGGGTAATAACTTCGGCATCAATAGTGCCAGATTCGGCCAGTTCTGGACGACAACTAACTAGACGTTTTGTGCAATCAAGGACCATTGCTGGAATAGCACCTTGACCATGAGCGAATGGATCGTGTTTTTCTTCTAGTGCATCTAAAAAATCTTCAGGGAAGACCTCAAGCAGCTCACTTGTATTAATGTTCTCGTTCATTCTGAATCTTTCTGCTAGTTAAGGGATTTCTAAGCCGACGAGAATGTTCATACTTTTGGCCAATCTTGTAAATAACCTCTCTCGTAGTTGCATAGCAGCTAAGTTTTTAGGTGTTACTGACAGAGTTGCGCACAAATATGCAATAATACTCACCTGTACATACATGCAGTGGTTTATTCGAACCACAACCATTTGTGACATCGTAACGATTTCACAAATGTGCTTGTTACTAGGTGTTATAGTAGTTAAACTCTCAATTCATAGCTTTACTTTCATCTCTGTGAAGAAATGAAAGTAAACAGAACCCTTGTTTCTGTGCGGCTATCGCTCACATAAAGGACGTTTTCCTTTAAAAACAACAACTTAGCCATTGTCAAAACACCAGCGCAGTGAACGAGGGGAAATGAGGGGTTTTTGACGCGCATAAATATGCACTATGACCGTGGCGTTTTTATTGACTGCTTTTTAGTCAAATCACAACTCTTTGTCATCCATTTGCAAGATAAAAAAAAGAGTTGATCTGCGTTCCAAAACGCTTTTTTGTGACATCTCCATTATGTGATGTCGATCACGTAATTACAGGGCATAACAACAATGGCTATAAGGTGAAGCAACGCCAAGTCATTAAAAATGACCTCCTAACTCAGCAACTTATTGCATCAAAATAACGCGCAGAGATGCAATGAACACGAGCGTATACACACCAACTGAAGAGCAAATAAACAATGGCAACTGCATACCCAATAAGAAGTAAAGACGAACTGCTAGAAATTATCGACCGCCTCAATGCTTATAACCCGCTGGTGGTTATGTTTGTAGAAATGGAGGTGAGAACAGGATTGCGATACAGCGACATTAGTCCGTTGAAATTTAAAGACGTTATGATTAATGGCGTTCCCCGAGAATCTTTTTCTGTTGTTCAATCGAAAGCACTTAACGCACGACTAAGCAGCAAATCTAAAATGGACCGCGCCACTGCCATCAGCAAAAGTCGTGTGGTGATCCACGTTAACGAACAACTAGCCGACCTCATTAAGCAGCTTTACTTGGTGAATGGCCACAACGAATTGATATTCCAATCCACACACCATCACGCCAAGAAAGGCTCACCGATTAGCATTCAGTACATCAACCAAACGCTGAAGAAAGTCGCTATAGAGATGAAATTACCTTATCAATTATCGACCCACTCATTGCGTAAAACCTTCGCCAAGCTGCTAATGGATAACGGAGCGGGCCTGAATACGCTAAGGGACTTACTAGGACATGGTGACTCGAAAACCACCGATAACTACATTAAAACCTTCGAAAGTGAGCTAAAAGAACACGCAACAGGCATTTCATTCTAAGCCACCAGCAATAGGGCGGGATTATCCCGCCCTTGTCTTTTTCTCGCGTTCGTTGGCACTAACGATTAGAAAACCTCATCAAACGTATCACCCGCATCGGCCACCCAATCACCGCGACCTAAGTCGTCCTGATAGTCGTCATAGTCATACTCGGCGTCAGCTTCCCGGATCCAATCTTCTATCTGCGAGCGCTCTTGAATCATATCCTCGGTAATCACCTCGTTCGCCGGGACATAACCAACCAATTGAGTAAAACAGTATGTGTCCCATTGGTCAGGTGACTTGATGTTTAGTTTCTCGCGCATTGTCTTCTTAGGCATGATAACAAACGCACCACGCTCATTCAGCCCGCAAGGGATCTTACTGCCTTGCTCGGCGGTTTCTGAAGATGGATCCGTTACCATGCGACCCTGCCAAATAGCATCACGGCTCATCACGTTCGCATACGCACGCTTGTTTATGAATCGCTTCTTCAGTTCGTCAGAGAAGAGAGGTAAACCCCAGTTAATGCGCTCAACCCGGCGATGATGTTTCTCAATCAATAGCGTGGCCGTATCGTGGCCCACACCGTCACTATCCACCGCGATAGTAATGTTAGGATACAAGTCTTCACTACACTCTGCATTAATGACGTCAGCAAAGCGAACAGGCGTAATATTGGAATCCATGATGAGCATCTTATGATTGACCACCAGCCTATTAGGTACCTCACCCCACACCTTACAGATATTAATGATCGACTTATCCCGACCGTTACCGACGTCACACGTAGCCATCCAACCCCAACCATCCGGTAGGGTAAGTTTGCGCCTTGCTGCCCGGTCCATATCCGCACGGCCAAGCAACATTCCCGAGATAGTTGACGGGAACTCACCACGTACTTTGATGAGGTATTCCGGGGATTCACGCCCGCCATATTCAATGAGCTTGGTTCTAATGAACTTAGTGGTAACAATCGGACTCTCTTCAGAGTTGAGCCTGATTGACGTCCATTCGCCCTTCTCGGCCAGCTTATGATGCGTTTCGTAGAAGTAACCACTTGGGCGCGTTGGCTGGCTCAGTAGCAGCATGCGGTTATCGTCAGAGGTAAAGGCACCCGTCATTACACCAAATGCCTTATCGCTTACCCCGGACGCCTCATCGACCACAACCAAAAGGTGATCGGCGTGCTCACCCGCCAGTGCTTCCTCTTGCCCCAATCGGCAAGACTTCATACCTACAGACCACGATTGCTTACTCTCGTTCGCATAAAACATCGTATCGGTCATAGTGAAGTATTGCTCTAGCCATGGGTAAGAGCGACACGCCGAGTTCCAATGTTTTCTCAGGTACTTCCATACACCAATTTTTGCTTGGTTCGCGTTGTTGGCCGTCAATACCACACGCGCATCGTAGTACGTCGTGATAAAGGCAATGATCATCCCTGCCGTTGAATCTGACTTACCCGTACCGTGGCCAGAGGTTACAGATACCCGCGACCCTTCCTTATTGGTTTCATTAATAACCTTGCGTTGCTGCCATGTAGGTTGAAAGTTTAACGCCTCAACGAAATAGCGCGTCCAATCATGGCGGTACCGTCTGACATATGCCTGATATCGTGGATCACTTAGTATCGAGCGACGTTTACGGCTACCACCGCCTTTACGCTTGGCCATTACTCATCATCCCCGCTATCCGCTATAGGCAAGGCGTCATAATCCCCGGCGGTATCTGGCGAGAACTCATCAAACAGAGCATCAAGCTCTACTTTCTTGGTGTCCCACTTCTCTTGCTCTCTTTCTTCCAACCCTTTGAAATAATCAACCTGTCGACGCTCAAACTCTTCTGGTGATACCTCACCTTCTAGTATTTCTGGCTCGGCGGTTTCTAGTTCGTCTTTCAGCTCGAGCAATAACGCTGGTGGCACTTTCGCACCTAAACGCTCTAAGTTCTTAGCGGTTGTTAGAGCGTCCCATCCGTTGCGCTCACGCAGTTCGAGGACTTGAACTACAAGGGCCGTCTCTTCAGCTGGTAGATAGTGTGGCATCTTCATTTCTTCTATCAGCTGCTTTCTATGGTCAAAGTGACGCTTATTCTCAAGAGCAACAAGGTTGGCTATGCCACGTTCCAGCTCGGAAAGGCGAGGCTCATAAGCAAAGAGCAATTCCTTCTGGACCCGTTTAGGATCGACTTTCTCCCCTTCAGCATCGAGCATCGGAATGTCTTCATCTATATGGAGCTGTACCGTATCGAGTTCTTTAGATAACCAAAGGTGCATCTTTCGGTATCGAGCTCGAGCAACCAGCAATTCCTCGGACACGGAAAGCGGATCAGCCTTTTCCAGAACGTCGAGCATTTCCGATATCAAGTTGATATCAGAACAGTACCCACCGTGACGCGCACCCCGGCGACCATCCATTAATTCATTGAGCTTGTGCTTCTTGTGTTGTGCCGACTCAAACCGGGACGCACTGAAGTTGGTAAAGCGGGTAATGAGCTCGGCCCCTTTCCCCAACCCCACATCATCAAGCGACGGCGAACCATTTTGCGCATTTTCAGGATCCGCGCCTCCCCGAGATCCATCACTTTGTTCACGCTCGGACGTTTTTGGTGACTTCCCCCGGCGAGCCCCACCCTTTGACTTATCAGCACTTTTTTTGCCACCGCCATTTTGCATTGCGCGAAACAGCTCAACTTTCTCGTCATAAAGATCAAAAAGTTGCTCAAAATCGGGCGCTTTGCGCAATTTGGCGATCTCTCTGCGCAATGATGAGCTCGCCAAACCTTGGCTCTGAGCAAACTCTGGCACCTTCAGGCTTGGATTTTTTATCCCTCGACTCAAGAAGTTACGCACATGCTCGGCCCATTTAGCCTGTGCGGGCGTGCGATTGACGCGAGCAACTTCACTCTTTGCTTTCTTCTTTTTTGTGTCGTTTTTTAGCTTTTTGATCACTTCCTTGTCGGGCTTTCTCAAGTGACGTCGGGCAGTGGCGTATTTGAGCCCTTTATCCTCACAATATTGCTTCACTGTGAGCTTGGGGTTTTCCTCTAACGCCTTGATGTAAGCGGCTTGATGCGCCACATAGTCTATTTTGCTCATAGGGTAAGTTTGCGCTGAAAATACAAAATGATTAGGAATTATAAACGTCCAAAAGTGCGCACCACAACATTATAAAATGCGCACAAGAGCGACATAATGCGCAAAGTGCGCACTTTAAAGCACAAAAAACACCTAATACATTGAATTTCATGTAACGATTAACACGCTCATGATGTAATATTGTTAGGAATTGCCCCCGTTACATTAAACGCATTCCACTGAGGATAACCCCCTGTGTTAATGCACGAAAAGAAGCGAAAACAATCCCTAATGAAAGGAAGTAAGCGACAAGAAAGATTCAGAGAGAAGCAGCGTAACAACCAGCTGTTTCAGCTCCAATTGCGCATCACTCGATACTCACACCGAATGGCAAAAAAGCTCAAAGATAAGCAAGGCGGGAAGATTAGCGATATCTATGAGGCGGCAATTCTGGACGCCAGCACCACTACCCCGCCCATCATGCACGAACCGTCGTTTGAAGAGGATGATTTAGGCGTGCGCTCGATTTGCCCTTGGGTACAAGAGACAACCGCCACCCATTTTGGCGAGGTGGCCACCCACTACCGTTCGACAGTTACGGCAATGAGCGCCATTCTTTACCAATACTGCAAGAAAAAGCTCAATGAATAGGCTTGGCCACGTTGCCGGGGCTATCGCGTTCTCCCCGGTCGCTATTCTCCCGGTGTGGGACACAAACCCACTACTCACCCCTTTGTGCGCTATGGGCCTCATCATAGGCTCTAACGCACCTGATTGGCTTGAGTTTGGCGTTATCCCGCACCGAACGTTTACGCACATCCTTTCTATTTGGCTCTGTATCGCTCTGTATGGGCTCCTTTCCCTTATCGGCCTGCCCTATATAGAAATGACCCCGTTCACACCCGCACGCCCGGAACTAGCCGCACTACTGGCGGGTTTTGGTTGTGGTGGCGTCTCTCATTGGCTCGGGGACGTCCTAAACATGCGCCCGGTACCTATCGTGACCCCATTCGACAAGATTGCGTTACGCCTGTTTAACAGCGGTACCAACCAGTCATTCACATGCCTTTTCATTTTCTTGGTTTCGTTGGCACTAACAGACGTAGTGACAGTGTAATTACCAAAAGCCACCAGCTTTCTACACATACAAAAAAGGGCCACCATCTCAAAAATGGTAGCCCTCTTAACTTTCAGCGCTCAAAATCAATCTAACATCCAATCAAGGCACTCACGCTACGTCCACTGCTCTTGCAATCGCTTCAGGTTACGTAGCGCAGTTTCAAGATTCAGAATCTCATCCTGCCACTTATAAATCAGCTTGGTTCCTCGACCATCGAATGCGGAGCATATCTTGTCCATCTTGTCCCTAAGAGCTTTTAGCTTTTTCTCAGCCGCCTTTTTCTTTGCGCCTCTCTGCATCATAACTTCGGCCTCTAGCTTGCCAGCCTCCATTGCCATTTCGCAGCGAACATCAAGATCCATTGCCAGCCTTTCTAGCTCTTCTTGGTTTGCTATCTTGCCTTTACGGTCCTTAATAGCTTTCTCAGTGGCCGTTATAGATAACGAGTAGGGATTGAAGGATTTAGCCATTTAGATTCCCCGTTCTAATAAAATCGTTCTTTATCATTCAAGATTCCTACTCACCACGCCCCAATAGCAGAGTTTTCGACTCAATAAGCTGAAGCAAGTTATCTTGATGAAATGTTGCCTCTTGAATCTGCTTTGATAGCTTGGCCATGCCTAACATCATATTGTGAAAGAATATGGCGGCATCATCACTGTAAGGAATTTCTTTGGCGTTCTTTGGTAAAGAAAAGCTCGCCCATGAGTTAAGCAATTGCGCGGGATTGTCCCGGCCATGATGACTAGCGCCTTTGTAGTAAGCCTTGTATGTGATCGACTCTTTTTCTCCAATTCTACTTGTTACCTTCGTTAGCGCTCTGGCACCAATCGTTAAGCTATAGCCACCTTCAGAAACTTCTCTGGCGTGATGCCTACCGTACATTAAATGATGTTCCGACTCGAGCGATGGCCACTCAGCGCCTTCAAATCCAGCGTTAGGAAATATCTGCCCTTTATCATCTTCAGCAAAACTAACGTGTGATTCTATGTTGTATCTGATCACATGCTCTTCTGTGACTTTTGGCTTATGGCTTTCTCTTAGTGCTTTAACCAATATACTCTCTAGAACGGTAAGCGTTGTGGCATAAATGGCAACTTGGTCGCTCCTGTCTTTCTTGCAGATAACGCCGCCATCATATCTCTTGCCTACTTCAAAGAACGGTAAAGCCTCTTCAGGAATTCGACAATAAAACTCACCCTGCGAATTCACATTGAACACCACGCTCATGAAAACAGTGCCTAAACCGTTTCCTATGGATATTTCAAAGTCTTGCTTCTTAACTCTAGGCATTCTAGTTAACTCCCAACGGCATTAATTCAGGTAGCAGCACATAGGCACTAAAGCCACCAGCAACAAAACCAACTATCAGGCAAAGCATACTGGCTATATTGGTTAACTTGGCTTGCTCTATTGCACTTTCACACACTAAGCGGTCATTGATGTATACGCGCTTACCCTTTACCTCTACGGTGATATCGTTTGTTTGAATGATGGAATGGCTCATTGGTTTAATGTCTCTGCACTCTGGATTGCTTGCTCTTCTGGTGACTTGATGCGTTCTGATATCTCGATGAAGTCGCTGTCTTGGTAGATTGGCATTTCACACCCTGACACTAGCCATACGTCGGCACTGTATAGCATGATGCTCCAATAGGTTTCGTCAGTGCCTATGCCTAGATTTCTCCTTACCCAATACCAGCCTTCTTCACGTACTGGCTTCATACCGGATTACTCAGATTGGCTTCGTTTAGCACTCGGAGTATCAGTAGATTCCCCACCAGCTCGGCCACATCATCAATATCAGTGACAGACTCATCATTCAGTTTTGCACTGGCTCGCTTTATCCACTCTTCGATAATTGAAGTAGCGACATACGCTTCGGGACCACGCCACACAAGGTCGCCCGGCTGTGCACCTTTCAAGTAACCATCGTGATTGATGTTTTGAGTATCAATCATATCCTGGTTTAACTCGGCAAAGTTATTGATTTTAGTGTGTAAGTTTTCAATGTTTGTGTTTATTGCTTGCCCTTCATCTTCGTAAGACGGCGAGATTGTAATGCCTCGATGCTCTTCTTCAGCAAGGACCATTAGCTGCACTAGAAATAACTCTTGAATCTGTTCTTTGGTTACTATGCTCATCATTGCCTCTCTATGCTTGTGCTGTTTCGGTTTCTTTTGACTGAAGGTATAGCTTTAAACCTTCTCTAACTGCCTGAATGATGCGGCATAAGTATCCGTATTCGGGATTCTCACATTTGGGTAAATCGTAGTACCAATCTTCGCCGTAAACTTCACTCAGCAACCGGGCATTGTCAGATAGCCAAACTTGCTCTTCACAAGGCATGACGCTGCAATCCAAATCAGATACTTGCTCCATCAATTTCTCAGCCTTCTTTCGGTCAATATGTCGATGAAAGAAGTTGGCTAGTATCCGTCGCTTAAGGTGCGTTTCCAGCTGATCAAAGTCGTAGATATCCGAGTCCAGTTGCGAGGCTAGATTCTTTGCTAAATAGTCGTCGTTACTATCAATAAAAAACTCTTCCAGCTGACAACCCATTGCTGGCCAAAACGACGACCACGAACGGCCAAAACATTCAATCGTGATTCGGCCCCGGTGCGCTCCAAAATGCTCAAGGAACACGGTTATCGGATCGAGTCTTTCTAATTCTGTTAGTCGTAAACGTATTACGTTGCTTTGCTCTAATTTCATGGTGTGTAGTCTTATTTCTCTGTAATTCTGAATGACTCTTTAGTGCCATCTTCCAGCTCAACCACCAGCCGAGCCTTAATATTCATGGCGTTCAGGCTGGTGGCCAATGTAGAAACCCTCGATGACATTTGGGTATCGCACTCTCGATGCGAGTAAGCGGTTGTCGTGATACCAACACGCTTGGCCATCTCGGACTGCGTCAGCCCCGCCAAACGACGGCAGCGGCGCAAAATGTCTCGGCAAATCATTGAGCAACTTCCTCAAGTTCTTGTTCGTATTGCTTCATGAAGAGCTTGCCGAACTCAGTGAGACGCTTTGGCACTTTGTTCTCACTCGGCCCGTCAACAAGAAAACCACCATCAACCATGATGCTGTATGCGGTGCGACCGGACCAATACCCGTTAACTTGGTCAGAGAGATTCTTGTATAGCTCTTTGCGCATTGCCTGAAGATCTTTTGTGATTGAGGCGCCCACCCAACGAGAGGTGAAAAGGTCAAAGATAACTTGGTCAATTGGGCTTGTGGTTTGCTCGTTATTCATGGCGTGATGTTTCCTGTTTCTATTGGCTCATGTTGCTTTTGCTTGGTTCTTGCTTGAATGTGGGCGCATGACACGCCCACGCAAACAAACATTTTCTTTGTAATCGCCGCTGTTATTTCTCTTGTTTCACCTCCCTCATGCTTAAGACCGGTATCTTATTTTGCTTGTGTATTTCAGCGCTTTTTTCAGCCGCACTTACTACGGCATGAATCGCACATTGGGCCTGACTGATAGCGTCGTATATGATCCGGTCAGCAACATCAAACCCAAGCGCCCCTATCGAATTTAGCTCGCTAGGAAGTGCGTCTTTCATTCGCTGGCGAGTCACCATGTAATCGCCAAGCTGGTCCAGTAACCCTTTAGTGGCCATCGTTATCACCCTTACCATTAACTACAATCACATCGTCACTCAATGGCATTGGCTCGCCAACAGTAATGCGGTGAATCGTCGGCATCGCATTGGTGTAAGCATTTAGCTCGTCGGTTGTCTCGGTAATGTCTGAAAGTGCCGTGTGTGCCAGTACCTTTTTAGGCTGCGGCAGGTAAAGCGCACGCCAAATAGGAGTACGAGAAAGAACGTTAATCGTGCTTACATCAATCTTGCGGTAGCTAAAATGTTCGTGCAGCTTTGGCATTTGAGCGTTAAGGAAGTTCATATCAAAGCCAACGTTATTGCCGTAAACCATCGCCCCGGCAGACTCTTTGCGATTGAACTTGCGTGAGCCGTTATCCTGTACCCACTGAAGTATGTGTTGTTCAGCCTCTTCCGTTGTCTTGGCCACAAAGTCGAACCCTTCCCCGGTTTTAAGACGATCCAGCAGTCCACTCTCTGCGTGCTGCTTCAAAGCCCAAGGATGGCAACGTGCTTCACGCTCTTCAGTCATTTCAATACCAACAACGAGCTTGTTACCTTTCTCAATGTTCAGCGTGCCGTTTTCCTCCACCAGCGGCAGAACCACGGCAATTTCTATAATTGGGTAGTACATCGCGCCATGAACACGGCCCACACCCTCAATTTCTTGGTAGCCATCAAGACCACCCGTTTCCATATCGAGCCCGCCGATATCTGCGTCATACTCATACATCATTCATCAACCACTTATTTACGTTATTGTGTTTTAAAACCAGCTCTCAACGATCACTTCATCGTCCGACGGCATTCTCGCCGCACGAATCAAGCGATCCGGGATATTCTTTCGAGCGCCATCCAGACTAAGAGCGACCGCGCATTCCTCACTAACCTTAATCTGGCCACCTCGAGTTTCATGCAATCGAACCACGTACTTATCGCCATAGTCTGCGGTGTTATGTGTGATAACAAAGATAGGCATACCATTGTTTTCATAAGACTTATCTAGCAACTCTTTAAAGCGCTCTTTCATCTCACCGTGATTTGCTTCGCTCATATCTGTTTCTCTCGAGGTTATTACTTAAAGTTTGGAATTACGATAATCTCTTGCTCATTACGTCGACTGAAGTAGGCAAGGATCTGTTTTTTGTTAAATTGACGTTTTACTACCTGTCTTTTGCCGTTATGAGAGAAAACACGCTGTGCAATCTCCGGTGATAAGGTCCACGATATCGCTGTTGATATCTCAGACTCGCCGTTAATCGCTCGGTAAGCTGTCACCGTCTCGGGCAACCGGGCAAACTCTTTACGCTCTGAAGACGTCATGATCTTGTGTCGTGAGCGGCGAGAACTGCGGAAAAGTGGGAGCCACAATGATTGCTGTTGAACTTCGCCAATATCCTTCCAAAGAGCACCGAGCACGTTCCAGTAAGTCGCATCGTCTTTTATCTCGTCAGAGAAGCGACGAAAGGCAATGAAGCGCTTTTGCTCAGGTAAAGCCACCAGCGCCGAAACAATTTGAGAGTCATTCATGTTAGCCATGCGCCACCCCTTTATTGAATATGTCGATTTGCTTTTCTTGGGTACCGCAAACTGAAGGAACGGACGGCTGAATGTCGATAATGTGGAACCACATGATTGGGTATTCCTTGCCAGAGCTTGAGCGAACCATCACGCGAGGATGGCTACCCATGCTGTAGCTCAGAACCGTGCCGTGGCAGTGACGACCGGAACGTAAATAACTAATCTTTGCCTCATGGCCATACGAAACAAGACGGCGCTTTATCTCTTGATGAACCTCGACAAATAATGCCTTTATCGTCTTATCCTTCACTGCACTACCTCAAAACTTACCTTGTTAACTCAAGGATTTATTCCTAACAAAACGTTACATGAGGGATAATACACATAGTGTTGGTTTACTGCAATTACTAACAGCTTTTTTATTTTGATATTTATTGTGATTTCTTCGGGCACAAAAAAAGAGGCCAGCTGGCCCCTTGGGAGATTGGAAAGGTTTTAAGCCTCAGTCATGAACTTGGTGTACTTCTGGCGAGGCGTACTTAACTTACGACGAGTGAACAGCAATAACACGCTACCAAAGTTAACCCCGCTCTTTCGGGTATAACCATCGGCCTCATAGAACGGATAACGCCCGTTTGGTTCGTAAACCATGGAGGCATAGCCATCAACGTAATCTATCCACCAACCGGACAAAGGCTCATAAGGCAATAGCATCATGCCATCGCGCCCTTTGAACATTTCCTCTGTCGCCTTCTGGATAAACTCAGGCTTACGGTCAAACGGAGGATTGCACCACCAGCCATCTTCCCAATCACACTGAAGCGCATCGAACCCCACACAAGTTGCCGGGCCACCGCCGGGAACGTTGTTATCCTTCAGCTGTGATACCCAATCACGACGGCCCGCTATCCAGTCATTTGGCAACAGGTACCGGGAAAACTTCGCCGTTTGCGGTTCTGCGGCAGCATCAAAGACAAGCTCTTTACCTGTCGCATCACGAAACAAGATCTTGCCATCAACGACGGCCCTTGGATCCGTCCCCCACTTATTCTTGATGGACGGGTCAGTTTTACTCTTGACCAGTATCGCCATGACCAACCTCATTTAACGCACGCGTTTTCTCAACAACCAAATGATCCATCTTGGTTTGTATCGCTGGCTGTAGGTACAACCCGTTCACCGCATAAGGCACCATCACAACAAACACTGACAGAGAAACGAATAAACTTGCCAGCAATAGACGCAGTGAGTAAGCCAAGGCTTTCATGGTTGAATTATTCATGGACAACCACCCCATCACGGAATGGCGAGAACTTCAGGCTGGCAAAGGTACGCTCACCCACATTTTCAAGCGTCTTGGGATTGAAAACGCTCTTAGTGATAATCATCGTGTCAAAACGGCCAAACCCGCGAAACATAGTGCCACCAGCGACCGAACCCGCCGCAATCTCATTCATCATAATGTCTAACAGCTTTTTGACTTCTTGCTCTGATAAATCGCACTTTTCAGAAACTCGAGTAATCATTTCGCTGTGTGCGATTGTGGTGTTTGATTTCATTTGGACAACTCCATTAAGCGAGCGCGGAACGGTTTCACGGTTTTAAAACTAAGAACGCGACGAGGTTTGATAGGGACAGGCTCTTTGGTCTTAACGTTACGCCCCATGCGGAGCTTTTTATTAACGCCTTCAAAGCGACCAATGCCAGTAAAGATAACGGCATTGCCATTACTCATTGTTTCTGTGAGCACTTCGTCTAAATAGCTTTCTATTACCTTTCGGCATAGCGCTTTAGTTAAGCCTGTCTGCTCGGCCATCGCCGTTGACACTTCACTCTTACCGATCATGGCCTTGTAACTCCCCGTTCTTTAGTTTCTTGTTAATTTCTGGCACTGAAATGCCTAGATGTTTTAGATAGAAATGAAATGCCTCATGCAAAAACGCCTCTCGACTATCGCAATTGGTTAGCTGCTGGCCTTCATATGCTGCGGCCCGTTCAGACTCACTCAACTTGACGCCACACTTTTTGACGCCGAACTTATCAAGCTTTTGCTTGAATCGAGCCTGTCTAGCAGCTGGCGTCATGGCGTTGGACTTTGATTTTGCCGTCATTCCTATAAATTCCTAATAGCTTTGTCAAATTCTATCTAAAAACACTCTTCTTAGGAACTATGATCATGGAAGAAACAAGGATTTATTTTTGATACTGCGTTACAGGCAAAAAAAAGGCCGACCAACTGGCCGACCCTCTC
>WJXG01000068.1_pt1 | contig 32086 bp, 32 predicted proteins | sample 9266541 | NCBI WGS metagenome assembly WJXG01 (sample SAMN12697363, study PRJNA563984) | aquatic metagenome | isolation source: water samples from a prawn hatchery tank treated with erythromycin plated on... | place: Australia | collected 2018-10-17 | reverse complement strand
ACGAATTAATTGAAAACAACGGAGTAACGTACCTGTAATGAATTACGAGCAACCAAGAGCAAAGGCCGTCGTGTATATCTCTGGACCAATGACAGGCATCGAGCAATACAATCATCCCGCCTTTAACGAGGTGGCCGAGGATCTTAAGGCTCACGGCTATGTGGTATTGAATCCCGCCACGCTTCCACTTGGGTTAACGGATGAAGCCTATATGGATATTGGCCTTGCCATGGTCAGAGCGTCAGATTGCGTTGTATTGCTCGATGGTTACAAACAATCAAAAGGCGCAATGGCTGAAAAAGCCTATGCCGAACGGATTAAGATTCCGTGCTTACCGATTGATGAGTTACATTAAAAACAAGCTCCCCGCTTAAGAGAACGCCACACTCGCTATTTAAAGGTGGCAACCATGAAAAAGGCTTTCTCTGTAGAAGATTGCATTCAAAAACTTCCAAACCTCGTTAACGGCTGGCCAATCGCCATGACGGTACTTAACGTGCGCTCGCAAGGCTGGCCAGAATACGAAACACAAGCGCTAACTAAGCATGATGGCGTGAAAAAGCAGGTGATCCACTTCCTTCCTGATAGCGAAGATGAAGCGTCATTGACGACACTCGAACAGGTGAAAGGGTGCGTTGTTGATGTGGCCGTTAGTGCCAACGTTTTAAATCAAATGACCAATCTTGATGAAGGGCTGGCAGAGCTGGCACACGTCCCATTCGAAACGCTGGTGATTCAAATTCACGAAGGCAACCGCAGTGGTAAAGCCAGTGGTACCAAAAAGCGCAACACTTACCAGAAAAACCAGCCAATTGAAGCTTATGTGCGTCCAGTACAGCAAAACTTTCACCGATACGACATTACGTTGCATCGAGCGGATAATTGCATTGTTGTTACCAAGGGCCGCAAATACTACCAGCTAGACGATACCGAGGTATAAGCCAATGAGCAGTCCGTTAGAGTCATTGGTCCTCAATGAGAACGTGAATATCTATACGGGCCTCACTGAGCACACCGACTTGGAGGATGTCGACCGCGCCGTCGCGGGATTCTTCAAGGCGGTGGTTAGCTCTTTAGTGGTCACGGATACCGAGCGCAGAGAAAACAAAGAGTTTGCCCGATTTGCCGAGCGGCCAAGCAACCGAAAGATCTACATGGGAAGCGCACCAGACACACAACAGTTCGTGCGTAAGCTGGTGGCCAAGTTAGGGGCAGGAGAAAACGCCATTCCACGCAATGAGTTATTGCCAGCGGTCCTCATTACTCGAGAGCCGGGCTTTACCTTTTCTGACGGTGTGGATTACAGCGACCTTACCGGGTATGGCGAGTTGAAAAAGGAAGACGGCAAAGCCTACGCCCAACTCAATAAGTCCTTTGTGAAGCTCATCTACACGGTAAAGGCCGTTGCATGGAACCGACCAACGTTAAACCGTCTCGCCCTTGGCATGATGATGTGGATACGTCACACCAAGCAAGGGTTAAAGCATACCTTTCAGGCTAAAACGATGCTGGCGGGCGTGCCGCTCAATGTGTCGATATCCATCGAAGGGCGACGAGAGGCCGCACTGGAACCGGAAGAATTCGACTTTGAATCTAATCGCGTGATGGCGTTGCCGTTTAGTGTCGAAGTGGTTGCCGAGGTCTACGAAGCGGAAGAACTCATACAAAAGCCGATTGTGGTTGATTTGATGGAGGGGGATTTCATTGAGTAACCAAGAGCGTGAGTATTTCTTTGTCCAAAAGGTAACGGTAGAAGGTGAGGATATCTTTATGCCTCACGTTCAATCGTGCGCTTATATCGAGAACGCCAGTATGGAAGGGGTCAAACTCATCCTAACGCTAATGGACCAAGCGGGCACGTATCGAGACGACTACAACCTAGAAGAAGGACAGGAGCTAGAGATCACCTTTGCCGAACCGGGCGGGCGAGGTGATGAGATTTGGATAGAAACGTTTGTTGTGGCCAAGCCTGAAGCGAAAGAAGGGCTATTGGTGATCAATGGCTTTGCCAAATCGACGCACGCCTTAAAACAGCCAGCGCTCAAACCTCGATTCTTCAGCCAGAAACAGCCGAAAGACATTCTCTCTCAGCTGTTACCCGGCTTAAAGGTGGATGCGGATACGTTCGAGCGGGGTGGTACCTATCACTTGTTACCGGGCGTGCCACCAGCAAGGCTCATTCGCTCGATGGCAAGAGACTATGGCGCAGCGTGCTTTATTTCGCGGGGAACGGTCTATTTTAAAGCGCTCAAGCGCTTAACCATGGCCGAGGATTTTAAGATCGAGTACGGCAATCCAAACGCCGACTACAGCTTTTCCCGGTACGTGATGTTAGGTGAGCGGTACCTAGATCAGCGCTTGCTCAATAAGTCATACGTGAGTTGGGATACCGTGGAAGGCATGAAGACCGCCGTTAATGGTTCGAGTGGCGCCAAGGTGTTAGTGAGTGTTGAGCAACGAAAGGCGCTTAACAATCAGCATATCGCCATCATTCCATTGTTGGATGTAGAGCTGGTGGGTAACTCAAAGCTGGCTCCGCTTCAGGTGGGGACCGTGTTATTCCATAAGAAAATGCCACAAGACCAGCTCAATGAAGCGCTACCAGAAAAGATGCTCATCAACTCTGTCACGCATTACGAAGACGGGAACCGGTATCTCTGTCGGGTAGAGCTTGGGGAGGTGAACAAATGAGTGAGAGATTGCAGGGCCGATCTAATGTCACTAACCGTCTTCATGGGAGCTATCAAGCTGAAGTGACAGGCGTTGATCATCCCGACGGTTTATTCCTGGCACAAGTGCGTTTACTTGCCCTATGGGATGGGGTCAATTCAGACGATCTTCCATGGGCTGAATTCCTTTTGCCAATTGGGGCGAAGCCGAGTAACGGTCACGTTATACCTGTCGAGGTTGGGGATTATGTATGGGTCGATTTTCCAAGAAATGGGGATACTCGATACCCGCGCATTACCGGGAGTCTTTACCATGCGCCCGACTATCAATCTAACTTGCCAGATGAGGTAAACGGGACCGCCTATGAGCCAAAGCGGGCGAAAGGTGAACCAGTGCCACCAGCGTACACGCGCAAGGACTATCTCTATGATCGTTTTGGTCTGCGTGAGCATCGAACCGAAAAGGGTGGCTACTCGCTCACGCATAAGGCGACCGGGACCGCAATTGAAGTGACGGAATCCGGGCAAATGGTGATCCATGCAGAGGGAGACGCTTTTCAAAGCGCAACGGGTAACAAGAGCGAGCAATACGGGAGCTTGACGATAGTTGTGAAAGGGGATGCCACGATCAAATCTGATGGCGCAGCGACAGTGGAGTCGGGCGGTGATTTGAATCTGGTGGCTGGTGGCAACGTCAATCTAACCGCAGCGGGTAACTTTGCCGTAACCGCAGCCGCAGCACCTTGGAAACTTGGGTAAGGGGAAATATGCCAGCAGTATGTCAAGTAGGCTCGGTTGATTCTGGCCATGATGGATTTAGCCCCGGTAGTGTTGTTACCGGGGAGCCACTTTTTACCGTGAACGGGGTGCCACTGTCGAAAACGTCAGACATTAGCGTGATGCACGTAAAGCCTGATAATCCGCCTCATGTGGGCGTGATTGTCGGCTCAAGCTTGCTCACGGTGAACGAGGTGCCTTTAGCGCTTGTTGGGGATCCGATGGCGTGCGGGGCCGTCGTGGTATCCGGGCAGGATTTATTTACGATTGATTGAGAATAGCCATGATTACAAAAGATAAAATTGATAGCTTCATTGCCTTTCAGCAAGCGGGCGGGCTCAGTAAAGCGGAGAACTTAACAAAAGGGGTGGCGTTACTGTCTCTGTCAGGCACGCTCAGTGCGTCATACGCAGCAACAGTAGAGCAAGAGGCCGATTATACCGCCGATGGTGTTCAGCGTCTTCCTGATGCCATCCAAGCGCTCTCTAGCGAGCTTGGCTATACCGCCTCCGTGCTTCCCGGATGGAATGGATTTATCTCTCTGGCCAGCGAGCCAACCGATTTAGAGCAAGTGTCCCAAGGTGCAAAGGTGTACCGCCTTGTCGAAGGGGTGCCAAATGATACGCTGTGGCCGTCGGTATTGCCTATCACCAGTAAAGCCGAGCTGTTAGCACTAGAAGTGGCAATTAATGCCGTCAAAACGCATATAAACGCCGTGCAAGCGCTCATGACTGAAATCAATGCGTCAGTGTGGCCAGATGAGATCGTTGTTGTGGGTCCAGATGGTAGTGAGACGTCAGAGCGAAACCCGGTACCACTTACTAGCCAGCAAAAACAGGCCTGTTTGTCGCTAGCAGATACGCTCGAGCTCGAGGTCGGTAAGGTGCAAGCAGCGGCGGCGGTTATTGATGGCATGGTGAAAGATGCCACCAGCAGCCGCGCAACTGCATTAGATTGGTTCCAAAAGGCGGTGACATTCACGATCGCCAGCAATCAAGTTGATCGCGCAGATATCGGCCCGGCAACAAGAGAAGTGTTCAAGCATTCCTAATCAGTTCTGTTACAATGCCACTTTTACAACAGTCAGTAAGAGATAGGTAATAATGGAATTTTATTTGGCGGTCGCTTTGTTCATTGTGCTGGTGGCGTTGTTTTTGAGCTTTAACGGGCCGTCTGTTGGGATAATCAAAAAGAGCGTAAAGCCGGGCGTGTTCTACTTTCATTCCAAGACGTTTTCCATTGCGTTTGATGAAGTGCATCGAGAACACGGTGAGATTTACTTCTTGAATAAAGGGGAGATCACAAGCTCAATTCGTTGTGGTTGGGCGGTGATTGAGCGTCACGTTCGAATGATTGAGAAAGAAACCAACCTTTCGGTAAAGGCTTGTTAGTCTCAAAAAAGAATAAAAAAAAGCCGCTCAATAAAGAGCGGCCTGAACAAAGGTCAATTGGAGTAGTGCATACGTCAATTAAAGGATAGTTGTATCAGCAATGTCCGTGCTGCGAAAAGGAATCTATCAAAAATTCCTAATAAGTACAATTTTTTATTAACCAAAATACTTTAATTAGTATTAAGGAGTGACAAAGATGGGCTTTGACAAGCTGTTTGACCGAATCATGGGTCATGAAGGTGGCTTATCTCTAAATCCAAAAGATCGCGGCAACTGGACCAGTGGCATTGTAGGTGTGGGCGAGCTGAAAGGCTCTAAGTATGGCGTGTCGGCTATGTCTTACCCGGATTTAGACATTGCAAACCTGACGCGAACTGAGTGTAAAGAGATCGTTTACCGCGACTTCTACAAAGCGCTTGGTATTCATCATTTCTGCGATGCGATGCAGTTCCAAATGATGGACGCGGCCTACCACCATGGCATATATAACGCGACAAAGATTTTCCAACGTACCGTGAAAACAAAAGACGATGGCATTGCGGGCCGTAATACGATGAAAGCGGCGAAAGCAATGTCAGAGAACGACAAGCTATTGCGCTTTGGTGCGTACCGCCTGTTCTTCATGGCCAAGATTGATTCATTCGATGAGTTCGGTCGTGGTTGGACTAACCGAGTGGCAAACAACCTACTGTATGCCGCAGAAGACAATACCGATCCGGTATTAACTCAATAACCAATAAGGAAAAGTGATGAGCTTTTTTTCTAAACTGCTTGGCCTGTTTAAAGTGGCGGGCGTTGATTCAGTAACAAAAACCATTAATGACGTCTCCACTTTGGCTGACAAGTTATTTACCAGCGACGAAGAGCGTCTTCAGTGGTCGCAAGCGATGGCCAAGCTTAACCAAGCAAGTCAATCCGCAGTGGCACGAACGGCGCGAGGTTCGTTAATTTGGGCGCTTGCTATCAACTTGGTTTACTCCGGTGTGGTCCGTGATGTGCTCATTGGTTTTGGTTTAAACCTACCACCTTCAGCAATTGATATGGCCGAGCTACTCGAGAAAGCCATGTTTCTACTAACTGGTGGCGCAGCTTAATAGACGCGCTCCCCGCCGTCTTAGCCATCATTTTGTTTAAAAAAAATATCCAGCATTAATTCCCTTCCTTATTCCTATCTAATTTAAGTCACTTCATGGCTTTATTGCTCAAAAATCATTACCTGACAACAAAACCCTACAAAATGAGAAACAACCCTTAATATACAACAAGTTATATCACCTCTGGGCGTGGTTCTAATTCATTTTTAAACCTTCTAATATCGAGAGTTGGATACATTTCGCCGCAATCATGCGGGTTTTAAATTCCTAATAACATTCTCAATAAAGGGTTATTTAATGAGTGTAAAAGAAAGTTTTCAAGAGCGTATTGGCTCAATTGCCAATTTTGCAAGCCGCATGAGAAACCTTAGCATCGAGTCACAATTCGATGCTGAAACAAATGCTTTCTTAGCTGACGATGCAGCGCGTATGGGCGGTATCCGTGCCGCTATCGCTAACGAACCAATGTTTGAAAGCGTGCAAATGTCTGACGAAGCGAAAGTGGGCGTCGTTACGGCAATGCAAAGCGCAGTACGTAACTATGAGCAAACTCACGGCGAACTGCCACGCGATGAGATCATGGCGTCAGCTTACAAAACAGTAAGCAATATGATGCTGCTAGAAGGTCGTTCCGCGAACGGCTCAAATGGCGCAATGATGCTGGAATCTATCGGCCAATCGCTATCTGAATCAACGGGCGTAGAAATCCGCGCAAAAATGGTTGGTCTAGTGCTGCCTGTTCTTCTAGAGACAGCAACACTTGACGCTGTAACCTTGATCCCGGCTGGTGCGAACGAAGCGGAGATCTTCAAGGTTTACCGTCGTGCGGGTTCTGACTTTGGTGGCTACAAGAAAGGTGATGAAATCGACCAGACAACGGTTGGCCATTACACCTCAATGAAGCAGCGTTACCCATTCGTAGCCGAGCAACGACCAGATGGCACGAAAATGTCATTCACGTTCAACAGTGCAACGGACCTTCCAAACACGTCTATCCCAATTCCATTCAAGAAAGGCTCTGTGTCTCTATGGGTTAACCGTAAACGCATTGCACGCGAATCAGCAAGCGGTCAAACCACGCTGGTTGGTAAGGCACTGATTGAGTCAACGGAATACACAATCAACGTAAATATTGACCGTTCAGCGGGCAAAGTGACGGTTGCACCAACGTCGGCACTGCCTGAAAACGTAGAACTTCACGTTGAATTCGAAGTTGATATCGAGTCGAAACCGGAGCTTATCCCGGTAATCGATCACGACATGGACTCTCAGACGATTCACCCAAGCCAAAACGTAGTAGCAGCTGACGCGACGATTCAGGCGATTTTCACGATGCAGCGTGAATTCAACACTGATATCAAGTCAATGCAGATGAGCCACATGCGTAACACGCTGGCGGCTGAAAAGTCACAACGTCACCTAACAGACATGAAGTTTGTCACTTACAAAGAAGAGACATTCAACATTTACACGCCTGACGGTGAAGATTGGCGCATGAAGCGCGAGCGTCTACACGAAGTGCTGCTAGGCATTTCTCAGAAGATCCTTGCAGATACAAAAGTAACGGGCATGACGGGTATGTTTGCAGGCTCTTACGCTGCAACCATTCTTAAGTCGCTCGGTGCACCTCACTTCATCCCACCAGCGAACTACCGCGAATCAAACAGCATTCACTACGCTGGCCGTCTGTTCGGTGTATGGAAAGTTTACCAAGCGCCAATCGTACTCGATGCGGGCGAAATCATTTGTTATGGCCGTGGTGCCTCTCACTCAGAAGCAGGTTACGTAGCGGGCGATGCAATCGCAGCAACCATGTACACGCACCCAATCGGCGCAAACATGCGAGCGCGTAACACGCTTTACGAACTGGCCTACGGCGAAGTTCACCCATACCAAGGCGAGGAATACTTCTACCGCCTCAACATCATCGACGAAAAGCCAGCAGCACAAGCGGCATAACTAGATGAGAACGGATAGGGCGACGAACGTCGCCCTTTTCAGGAGTAACCATGAAAAAGCAATACCTCGTCTCTAACCATTCTTTCATTCAGCGCAGCATCAAAGGCTTGGTTATCCCGCCATACGCGAAGGACGTCCCTGTCTCTGAATCGCTGTTTAACGAGCTAAAGCTCCTTTACCCAAACATCCTGAAATACAAGGTTGTGGAAGGTGAAGAAATTCAACAATCGCAAGAGCCTGAAGCAGAAAACGCACCTCAAAAGGGCGCTTTGACGCTGGTGGCCGAGCTTGAGCTTAGTGCCTCGGTAAACAAAGCGCTTCAAACCGCGCAGATCACTGAAATCAGCCAGTTAACTGAAATGACTTCAGAAGACGTCATTGCCGTTAAAGGCATTGCTGAAGCGGGCCTGAATGAAATCGTAGCGGCTCTTAATGCCATTGGCCTCACACTAAAAGAAGGTGAATAATGACTCAAAGTATCTCATTTCAAATGGGTAACGTGTCGGGTACCGCTGTTGCGCCTATCAATGCAGATGCAACGGTAGCAAGTGGCGCAGCCAGTAACGCCCTAACGTTTATCACGCCTATTATCGCTCAGAAGGGTCAGCCTAATGAAGTGATCGCCGTGACAAGCGGCAATGTGGAAAGTGTGTTAGGCAAAGCGTATCACTCAAGCTTTGGCCCAAACGCTGACGGTCGCCGTGTCCTAGATGAAGCGCTAAAAGGTGGCTCAGGCTACGTAGTGCGCGTTGTCCCGGCGACAGCTACTTACCCGGCAATCAAGTTCACGAAAGGCGTCGATGATGAAGTTTCTTTAGTAAAAGAAGCGATCAACTACAGCACCGAGCTATCCCTATCGGATAACGAGTTTTTTGCTCTGGCCATCAAAGACGGCGCAAACTCTGAAAACCGTACCGTCTCTATCACGCCAGCAGACGAAGCGATTTATGGTCCGGGCATGCACTCGATCGTACTCAAGGAGCTGAACGAAGCGGGCGCAGAAATTGTGCTCGAAGAGTGGGTTATTTCATTCCGTCCTGAAGTGAACGACTCAATGGGCTCACCAGCTTACGTTGAGACGGTTCTTGAAAACAAATCAAACTACCTTAAGTGCGTTGTGGATGCCTCGATCACCTCAGTTCCGACGTTCGCCTTTAACACTGATGTTCTGAATTCGCCGTTCACAGGTGCCAGCAATGGCAGCATCAAAGATATTACGACCGCAGACTTTGCGAAGGCTATTGAGCTCATTGATACGACAACCGTGTCATTCAATCACATTGATGCGTTCGGTATCTATGACACTGAAGTACAAAAAGATCTCATCGCCATCGCTAACGCTAAACGTGTGGGCTGTTTCTTTGACCTCGATCCACGCCTGACGTTTGCAGAAGCACTAGCAGCGAAGCAGGGTTTAAACCTGAATGAGCATCGTGCGTCGTACTACCACTTCCCATACACAGCCAAGTGTCCGACCTACCAAAACAAAGCGCTTTGGGGTCTATCTGGCATTGCGTTTGCGGCGAAAGCAAAAGGCTTATCGCGTAACTCGCCAACTCCGGGCTGGCACTACACGGCGGCAGGTGTGGACCGCGCAACGATCTCTCGTACCAACCTAGCGCCAATGAAAGGGGCGGGTAAACCTGACTATGAAGCGATGTACAAAGCTCGCTTGAACAAGGTAGCTAAAGACGAATCAGGCGTGCTGTTTATTGACGACTCTCTAACGTCAGCAGCGCAAGAGAACTATCTGCGTTTTGAGCAAGCGGTATCTGTTACCGATGCAATCTCACGCGAGTTCAATTCTCTGGCCAACCGCATCAAACACAATCCTGACGGCATCACTTTCGACGGCTTAAACGATGGCATGGGCGACACTCTGGAAGCATACGACTCCATTGGTGCGCTCGTTACGCCACGTAACCCGGAAGTGGATGGTACCGAATCCTACAAGTTTGAAGTGACTCAAGTGTCAATCGACCACTGGAAAGTGATTTGGTCTATCTGTCCAACTGGTTCAGGCCGTCGATTCTCTGGTGAGCCTATCTTAGTGCAATAAGGTAACAAGCAATGAGTAAATCTATTTTCCAAGAGGGCGGTTTGCTAGACCGCCCATTCCGAATTCCACAGGTAAAGCAAGAGCCTGAAGTTCAGCCAATCACAGAGCAAGCATTCTTTGAGTCTGTAGAGACAAAAGATGCGCTTTTTGAGTCTGTATCAGCAATGGCCACCAGCCAAGCGCGTCAAGACGCAGCCGCAGCCGTGGTGCAGTGGGTAGAAGGTGGCGACGCCGACTATGACGAGCTAGACGCTTTGCTGTTTGGCATGGTCGAAGGCGGTGATTCTGACGAAGAGATCGAGCTGGATGATATCCAAAACGAGCAGTACGAGCAGCTGACCAAATTTGCTTCCGAGTTCATGGCGACATTCTCAGGTGTAGATAGTGCCGACGTTGCTCTTATGGATGAAGACGACAGCGCAGCCGACCGTGTGTATGAAGCGATGGAAAATGCGCTTTCTGATGTAAATAACTCAGAAGCCATTGCCGATTTTGCCGTGCGCGAATCGGTAATGATGGAGGCGAAGGAGCGAGTTATTCGTAATGGCAAACCTACCTACATCAACAAGCGTAAGCGCAAGCGTCGTATGAGTGCAGCACAAAAAGCAGCACTGAAGAAAGCACGCAGAAAGGCTCATACCAGCGCAGCCAAAGCGTCACGCGCAAAGTCAATGAATTTGCGTAAGTAATAGCGTATGGCGGTCATTTGCGGTGTACCAAGTGACGACGGCATTTCAGACTTTCTGAAGTGCCGTATCACTCAGTCCATAGGTGGCGTAGACGTTACCGTCGTTGGTTATCTCACTGAAGAGTGCACCCTATCTTTGACGTCGCTTTGGGAAAGTCCCTTTGAAGGTGACACCGTAGGTAATGCGGGCGTGATCGACAAAGGGGCGTCCATTGTCCAAGCGCAAACTGAAAAGACGTCAAAAACCCAATGGAACAGCCAGCAAGTGTGGGAAGGCATTGAGCCGCCTGAAGTCACGATTCAATTGTTGCTGGTGGCGTACTCCAATGCGTCTCAAGAAGTCGATTTGCCGATCCAATATCTAATGCAGATGGCAAGCCCGGAACTACTGAATACCTCGCCAATATCTACCGATTCGGTAGGGGGTCGAGTGCCAATGGCGGCGGTGTTCAATATTGGGCGCAAGTTTATTTCACCAATGCGCATTAGTGACGTCAGTTTCGATCTGAATGCACCCAAAACAAAGATAGGCGACTACGCCTACAACACGGTGACTCTGACTGCTTCACCTAAAAACATGATTAACAAGTCACAAATTACTAACTACTTTTTCTAAAGGTGTATAAATATGGCTGGATTTAACGACGCAGCAGGAAACATGGCTTTCCTCAAGTCAAAGTTCAACAAAAACATCGCGGCGGGCGAAAAGTCCATGGCGACCGAGTTCGAAATGACCATCGAAGAGTACCCGGAAGTTGCCGTGCGTGTGCGTTCTACGCAAATTCCGGGCATGGGTCGTGCCGATGTGGAAGATTTCGGCCCTATGGGTTTAGGCATCACTCAGCAAGGTCCACTGGAAAACAAAGGTGAGATCGCGGTGACGTGTGTGGAAACCCTACAAGGTCCGATCATTGGCATGTTGCGTGAGGTTGTGCGCGATAAAAAATACCTAACCGTCAAGATTCAAATGACATCGGAATCCTTAGAAGGCAAAGCGCCTGACGCTCACAAATTCCGTCTGCTTCACTGCAAACTGCGTTCTGATCCGGTTGACCTATCAACAGAAGATACGGCGGCACTGGTTAAGCCAGCATTCACGATTGCCTACAACTGGGTTGAGCTCTAATCCAACACGACTAGGTGTGTATCTCGGCGTGTTTCGGCACGCCATTTTTTTATGTGAGGTATGAAATGACCAAGCCAGCCGAACTACTGGAATCTGTTGTCGAGCGCTTCCCTATGCTGCTTCACAACGAGCCAGCCGCGCTTAACGCTCTGTTGAAGAAGGCCATTGGCAAATACCAAGACTTAGCCGGGTTCATGGCCAAAGCTCGCATTGACGAACTGGACGCAAAAGGCGGTACGTACTCGCTACCCGATCGCTTCATGACGCGAGTCACTATCAAGGATAAAGCGGGCCGCTATGTCAGCGCCGATGCGTGGGGGAACCAGTTAGAGCTTGATTTAAGTGGCAGTGAAGAGTTTCCGCTGACGTTGCTCTATTTAGAGAATCTACGCGATGCGGATTACACAACGATTGAGCTACCAGCCAGCTCTGTAACGCTGATTAGCGATTACCTAGAGCTGTTAATTATGTCGCCTAACAGCGACCGCCTACGCCGTGTCTCGGTTGCGGGCAAGCTCGATGCGAGTGATATCCCGACAGAAGCCGACCTAGCAGCGAGACGTACCGAGCTCGAGGAAAAAATCAAAAGCTCACAAGCCATGATTCCAATGATCACCATCTAGAGAGGCCAGTGTGAGTAGTTATCGTTCCTATGGTGGTGGTAATTCATCGCCATACATGAAGGTCGCCAAGAAGGTGGTATCGGATTACTTTTCCCGACCTTGGCTACAGGGTTGGCAATGGTCCATCGAGATCGTTGCACCAGACGCCCCAAACGACGTTGATATCTACGTCAAGGACGTTTCGTTTGGCGCGGGCTCTATAGATAGCGACGTAAAAGTCATAGGTTCCGGGGGAATTGCGCTCCCAACAACATCAAGCGTCGGTGAGATCACTATGACCGTGCGTGATGAAGACTCGCTAGTGATGAATGAGTGGTTTGATAAGCGCCTCGCTCTCGTCAAAAACAAAGACGGCACCATCAACCTTCCTTATGAATACGTGTTTGAAATACGCATGTTCACCATTAGCTCCGATGGCACCAAAAAGTTGCTGAAGTCCTATCAAGTGTTTCCAACCAAGAAAGGCGACATTACTTGGTCGCGTGAGGAAGTGAACACCGTGGCTTCATTCCCATTAGTTTTCCAGAAATTCAGCTCTGTAGGTAAGAAGGTGTTTTAACAATGCAAGTCCCACCATATCCTTTGCCATCTAACATTTCGAAAGTCATTCATTTCCGGGTGCCGACCGTTGATGATGCTTTGTCGTTCGCTGACCTTAGTTCCGAACAAGAAGAAATGCACACAACGCAGTACCTAAACCAGCTGCAAGATACCGCCAAGCAAGACGGGAAGGTTTTCGACTCCGCAGAGTGGACCGGAGAAGACCGCCGAACCGCTTTGTGGTGGATATTCATTGCGACAAGAGAGTATCCAGATATCACGGTGAGCTACCACTGCGAGCATTGCCAGCAGGATCATTATGTCGATATCAACGCGATTGATTTAGCGGATACCTCAACGGCCCATAACGAATTGCCGACGCATACGTTTGACGCCCGCATTGACGGTCGTGTCGTGAAGGGGGTTGAAGTGCGCCCGCTAAAAGGTAATGCGTGCGAACACCTCGAGACGATGGCCATGGGTATTAGCACAATCCCGGAAGGTACCAAAGAGCACAAGCAAGCTCAGTTCAATTTCAAGATTAGCCAAATCGCGCACCACGTAACGCTACCGGGCCAGCCTAAAGATGAGCAAGAGGCTTACAAATACAAGGTAGAGCAGATCCGCAAGATGGCGGTCGATACCGAGTTTCGTTCCTTCTTTGCCAATGTCGAGATTGGCATTCGAAAGCAGCAACACGGCTTGTTAACTCGTTATTCCAACGGCCAATACATGCTGGTGGCCAATCATAAGAATTGCAGTGTGGCCATCGAGAACGGGGAGGACCAAAGCAAGCTATTGCTTGTTCCCTTTCGGGCTGACCACTTCATTTCAACGCTATAGCGAAGCAGGTTGGCAAATCCTCATTGAGAACATGACGATTTACGGCGGGCAACCAGCCGACGCCATCTTAGGCACTTATGAAGGGTTGGCTATTAAGTTAGACCAATCGCTGAAGGATAAGATCAAAAATGGCTATTAACGAACGCGATGATATCGACTTGTCGCTGGTGGTCGACTCGATAAAGCAAGCCAGTGACCGAGAGTTGAAAATACTCTCAGAAATCAGCAAAAAGCTCGATGCGCCTGTTGTATCGAGCGGGCTGATTAGTCCAAGCCATACGGCAAGCTCTGAAGAGGTGAGCGCACCACAATCAGCACCAAAACAACGAAAGCGACCAGTGCGACGAACGGCAGCAAAAAAGCGACCGGGCGAAGTAACCGCGCAGCTGGCCAAAAAGCAAAAGCCACCAGCACAAGAGGACACTGAACACCTCAAACAAACGGAAGCGCTCGATACAACACTACCAATGCCATCAACCGGGTTGGAGCTCATGCAGCAACAACCAAAAGAGGCTGAATCGGTAGAAAAGCGGGAGTTACCTGTCTCGGCGGCGACACAGGTCCAGCAAAGCAAGCAAAATGCGCCAGAGCTTCCAGCTGTTAGCGTAAACGTGGATGCGCCAGAGTCAGACACCTCGAACATTGAAAAAGCCATTAGAGACGGTTTGAGCGAGTTTGATGATTTCTGGAAAGATGAGAAAGGCCGCTTGCGTCGCGCCAATGGTACCTATGCCAGCAAGGAAGAGAACGCCCGGTACCAGAAAACAGCGGAAGACATTGCCAAGGAACGTGAAACCGAAAAGCAAACGTCAGCGCTTGCTCGAGTTGTGGGTACCTTTAGGACCGCCGTGGACATTGGCCATGATACCGCAAATAACGATGCGGCCGATGCAGCCGGGGCCGCTGCGGGTGGATCTTGGTTCTATGCAGCAAAAGAGTTGTACACCGTCGGTGAGAACATCCTAGAAGGGGCAGACAACCTCAAGGAAAAAACCAGCGACTTAAAAGAGCAATGGCAATCAAACAAAGCGTTTTCCTTTGCGAAATTCTTCAGCAAAGACAAGGAAGCACAAGAAGCCTTTACCAGCTCAGAGCAAACCGACACGGCGAGTCAATCTAGCGCCTTGTTGGAGCAATCTAGCGGCCCGGCGAGTGTTACCAATACGATTAGTGAAACCGCATCGCGTGAATCGTCAAAAAGCAGCCAACAAAACGCCAACTTAAGCCGTCTGGAAACCAGAAAGAGCCGATTCTTTGAGAGTTTTGGATCATTGCTAGGCGGGGTGAATGGGCGTGACACGTTAACCGAGCGCGTTAGTACCAGTAACAATGATTCCTCATCATCCGTGGTGGCGAACACGGTCGACAAACAAAGCTCAACGACACAAACGTCGTCACTACTGGCTGAAACCAAACGACAGTCCTCACAAGAGAACCAGCGCGAACTCATCCAAGAGCAAACGCAAGAGCAAAAGGAATCGAATGCAGAAATCATAAGCCTGTTGGATGACATTAGCTCTAACACCAAGGGAGAGAGTACAGGCCTGTTATCCGAGCTGTCGGATATCGGTTCATTGTTTGAGGGGCGCGGGCGTAAAGGACGTGGTGGCCGTCGTGGTGGTTTATTTGGCAAAGAACGCGCATCAAGCAAAGTCAGCATAGGTCGACCAGAAAAAGCATCTCGATTTAAGTCCGTGTTAAACGCGACCGGGAAGAAGGGCGCAGGTATTGCCGCTGGCGGTATGTCGATGGCGGGAACGGCTTTTAAAGGTGTTTCAACGCTGGCCAAAGGTGCAGGTAAAGCAATCCCATTGCTCGCGCCAATGCTGGCAGCGTATGACGCTTACAGTGGGTTCACGGACAAGGAAGCGCAGAAAGAAACCTTCAACCTCAAAGAAGGGGAAGAGGCGACGACCGGGCAGAAAGCAGCAATGGCCGCAGGATCATTGCTCGATATGGGCGGGCTTGTGTCTGGTGCCGCAGGGCTGGCAGGTGATGCACTTGGAGCGCTTGGGTTTGATGGAGCCAAAGACGCACTGACTTTTGAGGCAGGTGATATTGCCAAGGGCATTTACGAATTGTTTACGGGCAAGTCGTCAAGTGACAAGCAAACATCGACGTCGAGCGAAAGTGTTACCAGCTCAAACGAAAGCCAAACGTCAGCATCGAGCGTTACCAGTGCCAACTCAAGTGAGAGCGCCACCTCATATCAAAGTGACGTTGATCAGCTGGTGGCTCAGGGTGTGCCATTGGCCAAAGCTGAAGAGCTGGCCAAGCAAAAAGCTCAAGAGCAAGCGAGCAACGCTACAGCCTTGAAAACTGACGTCGTTCCCGCTAATCAGATGCGCGTCGATGGGATGCAAGTTGCCACTGTTTCTGCAATCGGTAATCCAGTAACCGGTTCCAAAGAAAGTAAAGCCACCAGCACCAAAGAATATGTATCTGATCAAGCTGTCAGCAACTCTAGTGACAACGCGACCAGTGTTAAAGAGTTGGGGTCGCTTGAGTCAATGCAATCCGTGGAATCGGCACAAGCCACCAGCGGCGTGAGCAAGGTAATCAGTAACCAATCGGCTAGCTCTGTTTACGCAGAACTGGCTCAAAAGGAACTGCAAAAAAGCGGCAAGCCAAATGTCATTCAGTTGGACAAAAAGAGCGTTGAAGACTTGGCCAAGGGCATTAAGAAAGCCAACTCGGAAACGTCCACAACGACCGTCGTGCAAGCCTCGCCAGCGATTCAGAAGGGAAGAGGACCAAAGCCAGCTGCAACAAATAATCCTGGTACTGGCAGCATTCCAAACAACTTTAATGACCGCTCGTTACAGCGTCAAAGCGCCGACTTGGAGTAACCGATGGCAGATGAAATTTACTACAAAATGACCGCTACCATTGACGGGGTGGAAACGTTCACGGGTGGCAATGCCAAGCTTGCCCGTGTCGCTGAATGGCTCGATACGCCACAAGGTCAAGTGTGGGGGGCGCCTCAATGGGGAAACCGTCTATCTCAATACCGACACAATCCATTAAACGGCGATACCGCAGCGGCGATAGAAAGTCACATTGCGATGAACTTACCGCAAGACATTGCTGATGCGTCCATTACCTCGATACGAGTTGAACCCGTTGAAATGGACCGTTGGAGCATTCGAATCTCACTTAGTGGCGTGGCCACAGAACTAAAACAGGAAATAAGTTTATGAGCACTGTTAATGAAATCCGCAATACGATTGATGCGGCGTTAAGAAAGTCTTCTTGGTGGCAGCGATTCATTGGTTCGCAGTTTGTTTCTTACTTAGCTTTGTTTATGGCTCAAGTGGTCAGTCGTTGTGAGCAAGCCGCCGCTCGAGCACTTCAAAACTCATACATTGCGACCGCAACCACACGAACGGCGATTTTAGCAGGGGCAGAGAGTCGCGGGCATATTGGCAGAAAGTCGAGTCCTTCAACGGGTAAGGTATTAGCCACCAACCTAACGGATGCGCGGATCACATCGCCTTCATTGTTGCAGTGTTCAGCGTCCAACCAAGTGAAATACACCATAACCGACAATATTGATATTGGTCCGGGCGCGAGTGTTGAGCTTAACGTGTCGCAAATCAGCATTGAAACGCTGACCTACGTTGTAGAAACAGAAGAGAACTGGCTGACCGTCGTGGTGCCGATTGAGTACACCGACCAGCTGCACAAAATGGTCGTGCGCGTTAACGGGGAAGAGTGGGCCGAGTCTTTCAAATTCCGAAACACAACGGGCGAATCTAAGGTTTACATGGAAACCTATAAGTCGACCGACCAATACGCGATCCGTTTTGGTAACAACATCAACGGTAAAGCACCAGATGCAGGTTCCACCATCGAGATTGATTTGTGGCTGACTGACGGCGAAACAACGCTACTGGATAGCCAAAAGCTCGTGATTGATGAAAATCAGGGATTACGTTTTGGCTCAAATGAATTGGCGTTAGTGACGTCAACGCAGATCACCGGAGGGGAAGAGCCTGAAGATATCGAGTCCATCCGTAGTGGTGCACTGTACTCATCCATTTACGACAATCAAGTTGTTTGGGATGGCGATTACAAAGCCTACATCAAGGCCAACATTGCAAATCTGGTTTGGGTTGAAGTGTGGGGCGAGCAAGGCCAAGAAAAGCTAACGGGCGTGAAAGATCTAAACAACATCAACAAGATTTTCATTTGTGCTTACTCTTCAGCGAAATCCGACGAATTGTTAGGTGAAGAAATCTTAGCGCTGTTTAAAGGTAAAGAGGCATACAACGAAACCTATCATATGGCAATGCGAAAAGATGCACCAATCACCGTGACGGTAACTGGTAAAGTGCATGACGGTTTTAACCTGTCAGATGGCGAACAGGCGATTATGAATGCGCTTGATAGTATGTACGGGAAGGACGTTAAAAAAGAATCCAGCGTGCACCTCAAAGATATTTGGGAGGCGATTAACAAGATTGCCTCAGATAACGGTATTTATCAGTTCAACGTCGACGCTCAGGGCATTTTAGAGAGCGTGCCGATAGATACTTACCAATACATCGACATTAAAGGGTCCACAGCAACACTTACCTATCCAGAGGTTTAAGCAATGACGCTTTCAGAGCTGAAATCATGGCTACAAGGCCAGCTCACATCAACAAAAGCCAGCGAACAAAGCTGGCTTGATTTGGCGGGCGCACTCGCCCAAGGCATTCATGATCATGTAGAAGGGTACCTAGACCGATTAAAGTCTAGAAACTCGCTCTACGACATGGAGAGAAAGGATCTACTCAAAGACACTGAAGAGTTAAGAAAAGTCTTCCCGATTTCGGACGAGATTGAAGAGGCCGACTTGCCTCACGTTATCATGCGCCGACAAGATGAGGTGCACTTTAAAAAGACTGTCTATCCGCTGGTGGCAACGCTAACGCGAGAGTTTTCCGGGATGCAGGTATCTTGGGAACCACTATACGCGCCAATTGACCAAGAAAAGTACCCATATGGTGATTTGTTTATTACTCAGCACGAAATGGATAATTTCGAGGCGCAAGGGTTAACAAAGGACGATTTCTTTATGACAAGTCGCGGGGTCATTCGTATCCCTATGAACGAGATTTACGGCGGCTCAGGTGGATTGTCAGAGGAAGAGATCCTTAAATTTGAGGAAAAGGTACGTCGCGTTATTTACCCGCTCGTTCCCCTTCGCATCGTATGTGATGGCCAAAGCTACTTCATTGATATACGGCTGGTAGAAGTGGCTGACTTTATCCGTCCCGTCACCTCTCATATTGTTGATGAAGCGTATAGCGTCACTGAAACAGGCGAAAGTAGTGCGCCGGGTACGTTTGAAGTTGAAACAACGCTTGTTACCACCGATGAAGTGAAGGCGTCACCTATTTACGGCACACCTCGATGTGATGCTGTTCCTTGTGATGCAATTGCGCTCGATAGACGATATTATTAACGCGCTCCCCCGCCTAAAAGAACGACCTAACTCATCCGTGAGGTGTTATGGCCGTTGTTTTAGAAAACAGCACGCTGCTGAATAAATATTATGATCTACGGGCTTTATCCAGCCTTCCCAACCAAGCGCCATTCTTTCAATTTGGCCAAGTTGATTGGGGTTATGATCTTATCGAGACAATTGATGGCCTACCTAGCGCCATGGATATTAGTCTCGATAAAACATCCATTGCCAACGTGTTTTATACGTCGAACGCTGCGTATAGCTACGTTAATGGCAAGATCATTATCACTACCTCAATCCCGGCAGGTGCGCTAGATGCTCAAAAGCAATTCTCTTGTGTCGGCATTAAAGATACTCAAGGCAACCTGATTGCGGCAGCGGTTACGCAGCCTGTTTGGTTGTACGCGCATCGTAGTATTACGCTTGAAATCGTGATTGATACGGCCCGCTCTGACGCACTGCAAGTGGCTAAGGGGTGATCATGACTATTGAGACGATTACTCTAAACCCAAGGACGTCCGACTCGGCAACGCTGGATCTGATAACCGATATCCAATATCTCGAACCATTTACGTCCACCAGCTTGAACCGCAAATTTTGTGGTGTTGTTCGTCCCGGAGTGTTCCGAGGCTTCAGCTGCGAACCGGGCAACGGTTTGACACTGAATATCAAACATACGCAAAACCAAGACGGCAACGAGGTCAAATACGGCGTCGCACTTGTTGAACGTGACGACTACTTGCTTACCGTTCGCCAGCAAAACGACATAGCGATTAACATCCCAACAGGGCAGGTTATGTATGTCGTGCTTGAGGCGTTCTATCAGTTTGGTGTTGAAACCAAGCAAGTTAACTTAGATTCTGACGTTGATTCCGCAACAGTGCGGGTACTTCCTCAGTCACAAGTGAAAGATCACCACGTTATCTTGTGTACGGTGAATATCCCCGACAGTGCAACTCAACTGCTTGCCGAGCACTTGAGCTTCGATAGCCGTATGTTAGGCGGGTACGATTTGGATTCTCACTTGTCCGATACGCATCCCCATAAGCAATACGTCAGAAACGACGCGGATTCTGTTGTTAATGCCAACCTTCGCCTGAATGATTCATTTAAGCTGTCACTTGGTAACAGCGATGATCTAACGCTACTTCATGACGGTTCTAACTCAGTCGTTGAGAGCAGAACGGGCGATCTGTTTTTAAAGCAAGGTGCCGCCGGGAAAAGCTTCAATCTACAAGTTAAAAATGCGTCTGGAAGTCTCGTTAATTCAGTCTCAGTCGTAGGTGGTGCGAATCCATACGTAAAATTGCGCCATAGCAATACGACGCGCTTAATGACGACAGGCGGCGGTGTTGCGGTAACTGGCGATATCATCGTTTCTGGTGAGGTTCACGATAGCGGTGCGCGAGTATTTAGCCCAAACAATCGCAATATTAGCAACTCAGCGACAACGGTTAGCTCAACGGTATATGCCAGCCTAACCGCTGTAAAAACGGCGCATGACCGAGCGGTTGAAGCGGAAAGCAACTCAAAGGCCCACACTGACGCACGCATTAGCGATCTACTTGGTGGCGCGGCTCCTGAAGCGCTAGACACGATCAGAGAACTAGGCGAGGCATTATTAAATCAGGGTGATGCTGTCGCGGTTATTACCAACAATATTGCCGATCACAAAGCTAACCGTTCTAACCCACACGGCGTGACAAAAGCTCAAGTCGGCTTGGGTAACGTGCCGAACTATACATTCACTACATCGGTAAGCGATTCTAGCAACACCAAGTTTGCAGCAGCGGGCGCGGTTAAGAAGGCTTATGATCTTGCTCTTACCAAAATCACCAAAGCACAAGGCGATAACTATTACCTAGCGCGAGACGCAAACGCCAAGAGCGCGAGCAAGTGGGAAACCGCTCGCACAATCACACTGCACGGCGATTTAAGCGGCTCAGTGTCACTTGATGGCAGTGCGAACGTGACGCTTTCTGCGTCGGTTAAAAACGACAGCCACACGCACAGCTACATTCTGGCCACTGACGACCGTGACGTTAAACCAAGCACAACAGGGCTTGATAAAATGCACGCTGCGAAAGTCTATTTTGTTTCATTACGAGGCATGAATGGCGAAAGGGGCAGTAGTGACTATCAAGATTTGATGGTGTTTGACACGTACACGGACGCAACCGGGGGCAATGTCAATGCGATTACGCTAGATAAGCAAAGCGGTGCGATGAGATTATGGTCCGCTAAAGGTGATGCTACAGCTTGGGGCACTGGCCAGAGAGTCTTTGCTGACAACTATCATCCAAATGCGGATAAGTGGACCAATGCCCGCACGCTGGCACTGACTGGTGATGTTAGTGGTTCCGTCTCGTTTGATGGCAGCAAAAACGTGTCACTGAATGTCACGGTGGGGAATGACTCGCACACGCATGACACGCGATACCATACAAAGTCAGAGATAGACTCAATCAAGCTCAATTTACAGTCTCAGATTGATAACCGAGCTACATATGCTGCTGTTGGCCTTTTAGATAACGGTCGCTACAAGGCGACGGGCAAAACGTCAGGTAGTGAAACGTTAGATTTTGATGATATTGATGAGGCTGGGATTTATAAAAACCTATCACGTAGTGACTCAATCAATAGGCCAGATAACCGGACAGGTTACGCTTATATCCAGAACTACACGTATGGAACGACAAACAACCTAACTCAGTTAGCTATCCCATATGGCACTGGTAGCCGTACAGGTCGAATTGCTATCAGGAGTCGCTACGGCGGCGAGTGGCAACCTTGGGATTATCTCTACAGTTCTCAGAACAAACCAACGCCTGACGAGCTTGGAGCACTACCCAAAGGGGCCGTTGCCTCGGATGTTGGTGCGTTATCTCTAGCTGGTGGCACCTTAACTGGTGGCCTACTCATTGATGAGGGCGCAAGCAACGTCTCACAACTTCACTTAGGCCATGCTGGTAAGCGATTCCATGTGGAAACGAAAGCGGATGGCAGCTTTGAAATTGTAGAGTCTGATGTTTCTAGCCGCTTAAAAATCCGCAAAGGCGGTGAGTCGACATTGTACGGGTCACTGAACGCAACAGAGTCGGTATCGTCTAACCGTAGTGTTGAGGTTAAAGGCACTCGCGCTGGTAATAGCGTTCCATCGAGCGAGCAAGTTAAGCTGGACGGGTACGGGTTGATTGGTAATCGTCGGGCGGTTTACTTAACTAACGGCTCTAATTCGTCGGATGCTTACGTTCAAATCGCGGTGGGTGGCGCTCATAATGGTGGAGTGGCCAAGCTAGATCTGACTCGCTCAGAGCTTAATTCCAATGTTCCTATCAAGATTCAAGGGCAAAAGGTAATCACCGAGGCAAACAACCGCACTCAAGTTGTCCGTACCTCTTTAGGGAGTGATAATTCTTGGTGTCTGGTTGCTAACGTAACGATGCCTCAATCAAGCTCTACTGCGGTTATTGATTTCTTTGGTGGTGCTGGCTTTAACACTGACTTGCACTATCAGTCGTCACGGCACCAAATGATTCTGCGAGCAAGTAACGGTAGCCCTAAAGGTCTAAATGGTCAGGTTATTACAGACCATCCTAGCGGCTTGCCATTTAGTGAGTTTGGTTGGGTGAATACTAGCGGTGACAATTACGCAATCTATGTGAAAACGCGCAGCGCCTATAGTGTGAACATTCTTATTCGATACATGTGTAGTCACACCATTACGCCATACGTTAGCAATAAGGGGGCAAGCCAGCCAGCGGGCATTGTCAAAGGGCAAATGGTTACTAACTATACGTCGTACAATAAGCCTTTGAACGGCGTGTCTAGTACAAGCGACAAAGGTCTAGTGTTAGAGCACAGTGGTAAAACGACGTGGATTGGTTCTCGCAATTCATCTTACTGTCACATGGAGACTGAGGCCGCAAGCGGTTTTTACTCTTACTCCGTGTTCACCTTTGCTAAAGGGATTGATGTAACGCTCAATCGGAGCATTTCATTAGGTGGGCGAGCTGCATTTCGTAATACAGACGGCAACTGGCTTCGAATCAATGACTTAGGAAAGTTTACTTCTGGTGTCTATTTCGGTAGCTCATTGATTCGTACTGAGGGTGAAATAACAGTTGGCTCATGGAGTGGTTCGACTGATGCCGTTCGTATGGAGAATAACTTTACGGATGCGTCATGGGCGTCGAATGGCCGTGCGGGATTCAGTATCAACTGTAAAGATAGTTCAAGTGCGCATTGGGCGTTAGCCTCTTACTATGATGGCGCGAATATCCGTGCTGGTATTCAGATCCTATCTAACTCAGAGGGTCGCATGCGCTTCTACACTAACCGCCGCAGTAAGTATGTAGACATTAAGGACGGCAATGTATATGCAGGTTCGCCTCAGAGTTCGGCTGGTAACTCTCTCGCACGTAAAGACTACGTAGATAGCAAGCTCTCGGGTGTTTCATCACGCGCTGGTGAGGCCGCTATTGGCAGTGGCGGGCAGCTAAGAGAGGGCAATCTGACAATAGATGGCATTACATGGGAGTACAAAGATTGGTTGGGGCATTTCCTCGATCCGTTTGACTTGATTAACTACAACGCCCCGGTTGCTGGTTTTGATATTCGTGTCGAAGGCTATTACGAAATTGAATGGACCTCATTGCGACGCCGCAATGCTTCAAACTCATCGACTGTGTACTCTGCAATCGCCAAAAACAATGTGATTATTTCTGAATCTCAAAGTGATTCCAACGACTACGATGCCGTACCAACGACTTGTCGATGGGTAGGGAAATTATACTATGGCGAGCTCATTCAGTTCTTAGATAGAGGTGCATCAACGCCCATTAAGGGGTCGCACTTCTCGATCCGATACATCAAACCTTAGAAAGAAACATAAAGGGACCAATTTGGTCCCTTTTTTAATAGTTTGGCATGCCAAACTTTCTCATATTTCGCCATTCACACTCTTCCATCCCACGCGCTTTTACCTCTTTTTGAGTGATTAAAAAATAAGTAACGCTAAAGTTTGTTGTCCCCTATAAATTCCTAATAAAATTTCATAGAGACACATAAAAGGGGAACTTAATGCCAGTAATAGATTTTGGCGAGAGCTTTGCTTTTAGCGTTCTAGCTCTGTCCATTTTGAGCGGTGTTGGGTCATATCTCCAAGGCATACGCGAGCAACGTCTAGCTGGTGGATTCCTAGACTTTTTGACCGAACTAACACTGGCGTTAGTCGTCGGTTTGATTGTCGCATACATGTGCGAGAGCGAAGGGGTAGAAGCGGGTTATACCAGTGCTTTTGTGCTTATCGCCTCAAACAACGGGGCCGACTCAATCAACTTTATACGCAAGCTAGCAAGCCAAACGTTAGCAAAATTCTTTAATACCGGAGGGCAAAGCAGATGATGGAATTTGCAGTGATGGGCCTAGCTATTGCTGACCGATTTTTGCTTAAACGAAACACAGTAAAAATACTTCACGCTAACCAGATGGACGACGCCGAAGTGATTCGGTTTGTTCTCGGCTATCAATCCAAGCGAGCTATTACCAGTGGGACCGTGACTTACTCGTTACGCAGTAAAAAGCGTCCGAAAGCCATTATCACTCGAACGCGCAAACTCGACTTTTCGCATGCAGGTGAAAACAGTGAATTCCTAACGTTTGACCGCAAGCTACTCGAGCTCGAGGCCGGGGAAAAGCCGCAGGGGGAATGGGTACTAGACATCAAAATTGAGCGCTCTTGTTCTCTGGTAAATCCGCTGTACAAGATTTTCCCAACTGTCACGCACCACCAAGAGGAATTTTACATTGAGTAGATTATTCGCATCGAGACAAAGCCAAGGTTACGTCGTTGTTGATTTTAATGATGTGACCGAGCGTGGGCTTAAATCGTTAATTACCGAGCTAAAACGAGCGGGTGAGCCCGTTAATGACGTTCAGGCCGACAATAAAGCGCGTCGTAAAGACATGCAGCAAGTCAAGCAAGCCAAGTTCTATTTTGAGAATGGCCAGAGCATGACGCTTTTCATTGGCTCTGAAGGTGATGTGTATCAGCTTCAGCTCAACTCAACCAAACAGCCGTTGCCAGATGCCACCAGCGACCGTGAGCTTGCAAGAGACATGGCAAGCATGCTCAAGCGAAATCAAGCCAAGTTCGACAAGCAGCTGGCGCGTAAAGCCAACAAAGCCATTAAAGACACCTCAAATAGCAAGCCGTTAACTCGCAGTGTCAGCAAGCGACTTGAAGAGGCGAAATCAAGCATTTCAGCGCTTCAAGAAAATCAGCAAGCCGTTGTCACATCGCTAAATGCAGCGAGCCAGCAAAGCGCTTCCATGGATGAGGAAATTGCGCGATTGTCTGAAACGCTTGCCGCAGAAAAGACAGAAACCCAAGAATTAGAAAAGCAACTTGAGGAAGTGAAATGATGTATTCACACAATAAGCAGATCAAGGTTGTCGACCGAGTTGAACACTTCCTAAAACCTTTCACTGAAGGTGAAGTGACGGCCATCATGGGTGAAGATACTCAATCTATGCTGCTTGAATCCGTCGACATTGTAGATATTGAGCAAGCCTATGCTGGTGGCTTTGAATTGCTGCCAGATATGATGCTGGAAGCAATCAAGGCGAAAGCGGCCCGATTGGAAACCCGTATCATTGGTTTTTCAAACACGGTGAACAAGTACCTAAAGCCAGCGGGCATTGAGGTAACGGGTCGTGAGATTGGCAAGCCTCGTAAAAGTGGCTCAGTGGCCGTGCAAGTGGCCAAGATTAATCTGTCTGATGGTCAGTCCATCTCTTTAGTGTTCCACGCACCAGATAACGATCCCCTAAAAATCAATGCAGACGATACGCTGATTGCGTTCCGATTCTTGGTAAACAGCCGCGATGTGACGCACGCCGTTTCACCTTCAGGCGGTCGTGATATCTCTCGTTCACAGATGGCGCTCGCGCTTAGTAACTTGGTAGAAAAGAACTCAGAGAAGTTTGCCGCACGCCAAAAGAAAAACGAAGAACAAAAGCAAGCGCTAGAAGAAGCTCAAGCACAGATGGAAAGCATTGAAGCTGACATTAACGAAAAGTCAGATCAGCTTGATTCTATTGAGTCTGAAAACGAGAAGAAGAAAAAGCGTATTAACACGCTTACCAAGCAAATCAACAACCAAAACGAAATCCAAGAAGAGTTACGCAAGCAATTAGCTCGAAAATCAGCATCGAGCTCAAGCGCAACGTCGGGAGATGGCCAAGCGAAGACAACCGACAGCAAGTTGCTCGAGTCGCCAACATTTAAAGCCGCAACTGAAGTGGTCGTGAAAGATGGCAACAAGAACATGCTGACAGCTTTGATGAACATTTCTGGCATTGATAGCAACGATCCGAACTTGGCAGGTTTTGACCGTTCTCTGTTTGTAAGTAACCTTGCCAATCGCCTGAAAACGCTCAAGCGACAAGGTAATCAAGAGCAGGTGAACAACATACTTACCATGATTGCCGAGTACAACAAAGTCGCCAACAAGCCAGCATTCACTAAGCGTCATTCTATTTGGAAACTTGGTGAGGTTAACGACGTCCCGGCAGTGCCAGAGGATGAGCAAAACGAAACGGAATATCCAGAAGACCAGATCAATACATATGGCTATTTAGCGCAGCCGACCACGCCATCTAACGGCCATTCATTTAACAAAATGAAGGGCAAAGATTTAGATACCGGTCATTACGTAATTGAGTACGACGAGCACAACTTTGTGACCATCTCGCGCACTGAAGAAGGTATCTCTGTTGAGTACGTGCTAGGTGGCGGTTTGAATGTTCAAACTCGCGTTTACGACAATATCTCTGACGTGAAGCATTTCGGCCCTAGAGATTTCAGTACGTTCTCACAAGCTGTTATCGACAACCTGACCGAAAACAACTTTTCAAAAGAACGACTCGAGCAAGCAGCAAGCGGAGCGCTCATTCCAAATCGACAAGTTGATGCAAGCGGCGAAACCCAAGTGCAAGAAGAGCAAGAAGAGTTGCACTGGTACGGGCTACAAGCTCGACCTTATGGCATGGGTACCACGCCAAGCGATGCTCAAGCGGTGAAAGTGCTCAACGCTGAAGAGGCACAAGCACAGTTCCCGAATGCGGGTGTGGCCATTCGTCATGGCGCAATTGGTTACGCCCAAGAGCTAACACCAGAACAGGTCAAAAGCTTTGAGTTAAAGCCGTTAAAACAAGGCCAAACGGAAGAGGGCTCACTGGCCGATAGCGATGCGGCAGAGCTGATCGTTCGTAACTTCTTCTATGACTGGATGGAGAGAAAAGACCTAGAGCGCATCACTCAAGCTCAACTCAATGACATTCTAATGGTAGCGAAAGATGGCTTCCAAAAAGCGTTCCCGGAAGTGTTACGCCAACAAGCCGAATTCAAAGAGCGTAAGAACGATGTAGAAGCCTACAAAGTATGGCAAGCGTCTCTATCATTGGTTACGCCTCAAATGCTAGAGGAAGAAGCTCGCGCTATGGGGATTGTCGTCTCTGATGTGCGAGTGAAGAACGAGAAAGCGATTAACGCTCTATCAGAGCTGGTTCAGGGTAAGAAAATGGCGAGCGGTTGGAATATTGACCGTTCAGGTTTGGATACCGCCGGGCTGAATCTTGATAACACGATGTACCTGTCTGTTAACGTGGAGTCGCCGTTATATCGCATTGATGCGCTAAATCCTCATGGTGACTATGACATCCACTATCACGAAGATGGCCACTTTTATTTGACGTACTCTGAAGGTTCGCCAGTAGAAGGTGCTGAAAACCTCAGTGATTGGTCCCAAGTTAAAGACGCTTTGCAATCAGCCTACGTTGCCGATCTTCAGCTTAAAGAGCTGGCCGATCAGGTTATTGGTACAGATTGGTTGGAAGACTTTAACGAGATGCGCAAAGAGCAAGGCTTGCCAGAGATTAGCGGCCTCGATGATACAGGCGAAGAGACAAAGCAGCATGAAGATAACAACTCCAACTTTGTCGGCTCAGTTCGCGCACTGATCACCTCAGTTCAAAATGGCGTTCTGGCGCTTAAAGACGCTAAGTTAATGGTCAAAGAAACGCTCATTCACTCGATCCCTGAAGGAGCTCGAGGCGACTTGCTAGAGCGCTCGAACGCACCGAAAAACAAAAAGCGATGGATTGAAGTGCTTAACTCATGGGTAGAAAGCAAAGAGCATTACGATCCCAATGCGCCAGTAGTTCAGACGTCAAACGGCACCGTGAACTTTAACGAAGATACTTACGACGTTATTGATGAGCTCGGCATGTTTGGTAAGCCGCTGGTGGCTGTTGCTAAAACTAAGCCAGAAAACCTAGTTCAGCTTTTCTCTGATCGCTCGATGTACAGCGAAGAAGATTCAGAGCGACTTGTACAAGCCGTTCAAGCTGCTTACATGAAGCCAGAGCCACAACCGGAGCCAGAGCAGGAACCGGAATCGGAATCGGAACCACAGCCAACGCTAGAACCGGAGTCAGAGCCAGTGGAAAACAACACCGAAGAGCAAGCGCTTGTTGAAAAACTACGTTCAATCCGTGATTACACCGGAGAGGCCACGCTAGATCTTATTGAGCAGTACCAAGCTGATTTCGAAACAGCGTATGAAAAGTTTGAGTCGGCGGGCACCTTAGATGAACACAATGACTTGCTAGAGGCTGCGTTTGCTCGATTCGTTGAGCTTCAATCGGAGGTGACGGTTTAATGCTTCCACTAAGCGAACGAATTAAAAAAATTGCTCATCTACACGACAAAGCAAGAGGTAGTAATGATCCGACTGAAACTAACTAGCAGTGACGAAAGAGATTGTTTCGTGTCGTTTTATGATAGTTACGAGATGAGTGAACCGAGCGAGCCAGAGTTTGATGATTTAGGAATGCAATTCCCTTGGGATGAAGTGCCTAATATGTATGGCCATATGCCAGATGAGAGCAACAAGATTTCGCCAGAGGACTTTATGTTTAAGGCATTCATGTTTGGATTTGCAGTGGAGGTGGCTTAATGGACTTAAAAGCAAAACTTAAGTTAAGCAGACAGCTAAACGGCCTGTTAAAAGAGTTGAGCGACAAGTCTTTGCCGATACTTGAACGGATCCAAAAGGGCAAAGAGCGTATTTCTATTCTGCGTGAACTCAAGGCAAGTGTAAAAGACGGTGCCGCACGGCCAAAGATTGGTGATGATATCCCTAATGCAGAGATCACTCGCCATTCAGCAACGGATATCGAGATTAAGCGTCAGGTCGATAATGGCGAAGTGGTTATATACGTTAAGGTTAACCGCGAACGTGGGGAAATAAGTGTCACTAATGACACATCCAAGTCTCTGAATAAAAAGCCTGATGTATTTGATTACTCTGACCGTTATTCCTCGTTTTCTGACATGGTAATGGTGGTTAACCGCCACATTATTGCAGAACTGGACTCTCTTGAGTTGGCCAAGAATGAGTACGACAAGGAAAGAGAGAAAGGAAAATCCCAAGTCGAATTCGATGTTAAGGGTGAGCAGATTGCAGATTACGAGGCGCAAGCTGAAACACTTAAAAAAGCGATCGATGCTTATAACGGCATGGTTAAGCGCGACAAGGAAGGCAAGTTACCAACAAAAGCGCAAGAGCTCGAAATGCGTGAGGCTATTCTTGATTTCGGTCCTACGGCTGCTGCTTATGATGGTTTGGGTGGTTTGTGGCGTGCGGGAGAAATTTTCCCAAAACGTCTATCCAGCATTCAGTCAGAAATAGCGGAGCTTAAGGGCCAACAGGGAAGCTCGATGGCGGATAAGTTCATTGCAGGTGAATACACATCAAGCGAGAAAAGCGCATTCCGTCGCGTGCTTGAATTGCTCAAAGATAAGTTAAGCCTAGAAGAGTTAAAGGAAGGGACGCTCAAATGGTTTGAGTATCATCAAAGCGAGCTATCCGATAGCAATGAGGTGGCCGCATGATATTGACCGCAATTAAGCGGGCTTCATCATTTAAACAACTACTGGCACTGTTTGACGGTGCCAGTGAGCAAGGCCGAGCGAGTTTTGTTGTGACAGCCAAAGGTGATGAAGTCGAAACCGCATTTAAATTAGTGGAAGCCGATCAGCTTATTCCATCAAACACACCAGACGGGAAAATTAACCCGGCGTTCCCTGAAGAACTACAGCCACGCGACCGAACGCGCCAAGCGTCCGTTATGCAGATCAGTAAGATGGCGAATAACTTAAGGCCCGCTCAGTTAACTGATAGCGGATTAAGTTCGCACGGTGCGCCGATTGTTGGTCCTGATTTGGTTGTAGAGTCAGGCAACGGTCGAACGATGGCAATTTTGAAAGCCTACTCTTCAGGTAAAGGGGAAGAGTATCGCCAGTTTCTTGTCGACAATGCGAAACGATTTGGCTTTAAATCTGCAACCGTTCAAAGCATGACGTCGCCTGTTTTAGTTCGTGAGCGTCTAACGGAGATGGACCGCGCCACCTTTGCGCGTGATTCTAACGTATCAGACTTGCAGCAAATGAGCGCAGCTGAAACCGCTTGGGTCGATGCTGAAGTGATGGACGATAAAATGATGGCGCAATTCGAGCCGTCGGAGTCTGGTAGTTTGCTCGCTCGCAGTAATCAGCCGTTCGTGCAATCTTTCATGCGTGCGCTAGGCGACACATCGGCGGCGGGCTTAGTGACGGCAGATGGTCGCCCTACCCGTCAGCTTTTAGATAGGATGCAAAACGCAATTTTTGCCAAAGCCTATAAGAATGACAGGCTAGTTAAGCTGGTGGCTGAAGAACCCGATCCAGAAATCAGAAACATCCTGAACGCCTTAAACAGTTCAGCGGGCCAGTTTGTTGAAATGCAGTACCTAAATGGTGTGGTGCATAAATCCGTTTCAGATGGTCTTGTAGGTGGCATTGAGTCGCAAGATGAGTCATTAGCCGACAAAGCGCTTAACTCGCTTGTGAGCGCAACAGAGCTAGTCAGACAGGCAAAAGACAGCGGTCAGGACATTAACGAGCTAATCGCGCAATCTGGTTTATTTGGTGACAACGATCCTGAAGTTGAAGCGCTTGCTCGCTTTATCTCTGCGAACAACCGCAGCGCTAAACGCATGGCTGAAGCGTTCAAAGAGTTAGCCACGGTTATCAATGAACAGCTACGCAAAGATGGTAGCGCTATTGGTGATATGTTTGGCGGCGGTGAGGTGACGCTAATTGAAGTGCTTGCACAAGTTGGCCAGCGCTTAGAAGAGCAAAATTCCGGGCAAAGTGGCTTTATGTTCGAGTCAGCCAAAATAGACAAATTGGCGAACCGAGCGGCGACCTCGCCTAAAAATGACTTGCCAGAACCAAGCCAAGAACAGTTGGAAAGTGGCAACTACGCTACCGGGTCATTGAAGTTTGCTGGTTTGCCTATTGAAGTAGAAAACCCGAAAGGCAGTGATCGCAAAGGTACAGATGCCAACGGAACCAAGTGGAAAACACGAATGAATCACCATTACGGTTTTATCGCAAACTCACAAGGAGCTGACGGTGATGAAATTGATGTGTTCTTAGGTGAAAACGAATCTCCGAAATACGTTTATATCATCAACCAAGTAGAGCCAGAGACGGGCGAATTTGACGAGCACAAAGTCATGTTGGGTTTTCATAGTCCAACCGAGGCAAAGCGAGCCTATCTATCCAACTATAGTGATGATTGGGCCGGGCTTGGGTCCGTTGTGTCTATGCGCTTGGCTGACTTCCAAGAATGGGTTTACTCCCCGTTATCCGTTCTACCCGCGAAACGTTCAGCGCTTTAATTTGGGAAACCACCCCCATGGTTTTAGGGTTTGGTTGGTCTGAAATTGGGAAACCACCCCCATGGTTTTG
>WJXG01000067.1_pt1 | contig 32124 bp, 31 predicted proteins | sample 9266541 | NCBI WGS metagenome assembly WJXG01 (sample SAMN12697363, study PRJNA563984) | aquatic metagenome | isolation source: water samples from a prawn hatchery tank treated with erythromycin plated on... | place: Australia | collected 2018-10-17 | reverse complement strand
ACCAGGCGATGAAACAGGAAAACCTGCTTCAATCACATCAACGCCGAGCCTTTCTAGTGCGTAGGCAATTTGCAGTTTTTCTTTAACCGTCAAGCTTGCTGACAACGCTTGTTCGCCATCACGTAAAGTGGTGTCGAAAATAATGACTTGATCGTTCATGTTTGCTTCCTTAGTGATTCGATGTTTCTCACATCTGTTAATCGTTTACTTCCGTTACTTAGCAATAAAAAACTAGGTATAAAAAAACCCGCATCTAAGTGCGGGTTTTGTGTAATTCTGTGTGGTTATTTTTCTTCCACAGCCTACCCGCGCGATTGTGTCACGATAAGGAGGAGGCTCAGCAGGATAGAAAAACGGTTCATCATTGTTAACGGTTCCTTTAAGGGCGTTAAATAATCCACAAATTTAAGTTAACAAATTAGTACCGCACTCAAGAGTCAACGTCAACCCTAAAGTTGTTTTTTTATTCAAGTCAGATCAGTTCAACCTAAAAACACGCAAAATCGGCGCTTTTAAGCTCTCTTTATATTGAAAAGGTGAATGTCTTGGTTGGCTAACCATATTGAACTTGTGTAACCGAACTACCGCAAAACATTCACCGAGCTGTCACTAAATCCTCTTAGTGTGATCGCAACACCGTCAATAAAAGGAGTCGGTAATGCGTTCAATAGAGCCTATTGCCAAGTTTGATCTGGCGTTTTCTCTGTTCTGTCTCCAGCACAGATTTAATCATCCTGTTTCACGTATCAGTAAAGCTGTCTCACATACTGGCGATGGCCACCTATACATAGCCTTTGGTGTACTTGCGTACCTGTTTGCAGGGATTGAAGGCAAGTTGTTTTTATTGGCTGGGTTGCTGGCATTTGCAATGGAGTTGCCAATCTATTGGTTAGCGAAGAACGTGTTTAAACGTCGCCGTCCGCAAGAGCTGTGCGATTTAGTGACTTCGTTTATCACGCCTTCAGATCGTTACAGTTTGCCTTCAGGCCATACTGCTGCTGCTTTTCTTATGGCTTCAATCACAGGTCATTACTTTGCTGATCTGGAAGTCGTCACGCTTATCTGGGCAACCTTGATAGCCAGTTCACGTATTTTGCTTGGAGTGCACTTTCTGACGGACGTTTTGTTAGGGGCTTTGCTTGGTATTGGTTGTGCTCAATTGGCACTAATCATGGTCGGGAGTTGACGAATGAAAATCTTATATGGAGTGCAAGGGACGGGGAATGGTCATATCGCACGTGCAAGAGCAATGTCGAAATGCTTGGCTGAAGCGGGTATGGAGGTTGAATATCTGTTTACTGGCCGAGATGAGAGTAAGTACTTTTGTATGGAGCAGTTTGGTGACTTTCAAACTCGGCGAGGTTTAACCTTTGCAACAGACAAAGGTAGAGTGAACTACTTAAAAACCTGTGTATCTAACAATTTATGGCAGCTCTGGCGTGATGTCCGAGAACTTGATTTATCCCACTACGATTTGGTCCTCAACGATTTTGAACCTGTATCTGCGTGGGCGGCGAAAAAGCAGGGTGTTCCGTCGATCAGTATTAGTCATCAGAATGCGTTCCGATACTCGGTGCCACTAAAAGGTGCCAGTTGGCTTGATAAAAAGGTGATAAAACACTTTGCTCCCGCGCAGCATCATATCGGTTTGCACTGGTATCATTTCGATCAGCCTATTTTGCCGCCCATCATTCACACCCCAAGCGGCGATACTGTGGAGGAAGCTTTCGTTCTGGTCTACTTACCGTTTGAAAGTGTTTCTGATATCACTGAGCTACTGCTGAGATTTACCAGTCAACATTTTGTCTGTTATCACCCAGAAATCATCGAACCGAAGACAATCGACAACATAGAGTTTATGCCCTTAAGTTTACACTCATTTCAACTTCATCTTCAGCGCTGTAAAGGGGTGATTGCTAACGGTGGTTTTGAGCTTCCTTCTGAGGCACTTACTCTTGGAAAGAAGTTGTTACTTAAGCCATTGACGGGGCAATTTGAACAAGTGAGTAACGTGGCAACTCTTGAAGACTTGGGCTTAGCGACCTGCATGGAAATATTAGACGCTGCTGTGGTGAGAAACTGGCTTGATGAATCGAGCGCAGAGAGTGTCAATTACCCAGATGTAGCAGAGGCCATTGTCGCTTGGATCAAGCAGGGGGATTGGGAAGATAAATCAACACTGACTGAGAGATTATGGGAAAAGGTCGACTTTCCAAGCTATGTCACCAACCTATAGCAAATGTTCAATTCACACCAACAACAGTATCAATTATTGATGCTGTTTTTGTTTGTACTATTTGAATCATAGCTCTGGCTCATGTCTGATACTGGGTTTTAACAGGGGCTTTTAATATCAAATTTCTATATATATCTATAAAACAGTGTGCTTTATAACTTTTTATAATCTATTTAACTATTTGTAATTAAATAACTATTGTTGATTATAGGTAAAAAATACTGATTAATTGTCAATCTTATTGCTAATCGCTGAATGATTCGCTGATAGTAATGGTTCGCCGATAAACATCTAACAAATAAATACAACGGATGAGGCGAGAAATGGGTTTTCTATTCCTAACTCAAATTTCAATTTAACGACCATATACGCTGAAGAATTAAAGAGGCATCCCCAATGATTGATAAGAAAGAGTCTATGAGTGCTATCGCTAGCTACCGCATGGAAAGTACTTTACGAGGAGTAGATCTAAACCTATTGACTGTGTTTGATGCGGTTATGCAAGAGCAGAACATCACTCGCGCTGCACATAACTTAGGAATGTCACAGCCAGCAGTTAGTAATGCAGTTGCTCGCCTAAAAGTCATGTTTAACGATGAGCTATTTATGCGTCAGGGTCGTGGTATTCAACCAACTCAGCGTGCTCGCCAACTCTTTGGTCCTGTTCGTCAAGCGCTACAACTAATCCGTAATGAGCTACCTAGCTCAGTTTTCTCTCCAGAAACGTCAACGCGTCTATTTAAACTGGCGATCTGTAGCCCATGTGATATGCGCTTTGCACCAAAGATCATGTCGACTATTCATGACCTAGCACCAAATGTTCAGCTTCACCTTGATGCTGAGTTTGATCGTCAGCTAGCTGAGCGTATGCGCTACCAAGAGATTGACTTTGTTATTGATTACGCCCGTTTTGATGAGCAAGGCTTCTCAAGCACAGAAATTTTCCAAGACGAGTTAGTTGTTGTGGCTTCTAAAGCTCACCCTCGCATTCAAGGCGTCGTGACACCAGACCTATTGGTTCGCGAGCGTCATGCCAAGCTTTCAAAAGTTCACGGTCAGCGCAGCTTCTCTGAGCAGGCATACCGCGACCTAGACGTTCAGGCATACTATGAAGGTACGAGCCTAAGCAATGTCCTTTACGTTGTTGGTCAATCAGAACTGGTAACGATTGCACCGCGTTGGATGGTTGAGAACGCAGCAAACAAAGAGCAGCTACAAGTGATCGACTTCCCATTCGAAAACGGCAAAATCAGCGGCTACTTAAGCTGGCATGAATCAAGCGAAAAAGACAAAGGTCACATCTGGCTTCGTGACCAATTGATGATGATTTGTGGTGAAGTTGTCGCACTAAATTAATCGTCAGCTATTGTTGAATCTAAAAGCCTTGAATGGTCCCGCCATTCAAGGTTTTTTTGTAGGGTCTATTGGCCTTTTGAGCTGAATTTTTCAGCTGTGTGTGGGGCTTTTATACAAGGCAGAGGCTTTGATGTGTGATAAGCCGATAACGAAGTAGAAAGGCCCCACAAACGCTGCCCGAAGGGTTCGAGCTGGGCGCCCCCGCTTAAACCGTCTTACTCTTTGTTGAGAGTTCTTTTGATTAGAGTGACTAGTCGACAAGACTCTCGTCTCGATTAAAACGCTTTTATCTCGAACAAAATTTGACCGCAAAAGGTCAATAGCCCCTACTTTAATTGATAACTTTGACGCTCATCAGTTGCCTTTTCTAAAGCGAAATGTACACTTGTGCGCTGATTAAAGCTTACAGGTGTAAGCTAAAGGTAGTAAAGATGGCCAACCTAGATTTTCATATCGTAAAACGTATTCGAGACCAGATTGCAAAAGGCAATGATCGCATTGCGCTTAAGCATAAAGTAGGCAATGTTTGGAATGGCATTAGCTGGAAGCAGTTTGGTCAGCAAGTGGATGCATTGTCACTTGCTCTATTGGCTCACGGTATCCGAATTCAAGACAAGATCGGTATCTTCTCTAACAATATGCCGCAGTGGACAATCGCAGACTTTGCCGCTCTGCAAGTTCGTGCGGTTACCGTACCCATTTATCCAACCAACACCGCAGCTCAATCTGCTTATATCTTGCAAGATGCTGACGTCCGAGTGCTGTTTGTTGGTGAGCAGCCTCAATTTGATGCTGCAGTGTCGATTTTTGACGAATGTGATCAGCTTGAATTGATCGTCGCTATGTCTGATGACATCGATGTGGGTGAACATGAGTTTGCCATTAGCTGGCAGCGACTGATTGCCAATGTTGATAAAGTGCATCAGCAAGAGCTTGATATCCGTTTAGAGCAAGCGAATCTGGAAGACCTTCTTACTTTGATTTACACCTCAGGTACAACCGGTCAGCCGAAAGGCGTGATGCTAGATTACGCGAATATTGGTGCTCAGCTTGAAGGGCATGATCAGCGTTTAAGCTTATCGCAGAGCGATGTTTCTCTCTGTTTCTTACCTCTTTCTCATGTTTTTGAACGTGCTTGGACTTTCTACGCACTATATAAAGGGGCGACCAACTGCTATCTGCAAGATACCATGCAGGTACGTGACGCCTTGAGTGAAGTACGCCCAACCGTGATGTGTGCGGTTCCGCGCTTTTACGAAAAGATTTTCTCTGCCATTCATGAAAAAGTCGCCAAAGCACCATTTATTCGCAAAGTCTTGTTTACTTGGGCAGTCAACATGGGCGCTAAGATGGCTGTATGTCATCAAGAAGGACGTAAACCTTCAATCGCACTCAAGAAGTCTCATGCTTTAGCGGATAAATTAGTGCTATCGAAATTACGAGCACTACTCGGTGGACAAATCAACTTTATGCCTTGTGGGGGCGCGAAGCTAGATGAAACCATAGGTCGTTTTTTCCATGCTATCGGGATTAACGTCAAGCTTGGCTATGGCATGACAGAAACCACTGCGACGGTATCGTGTTGGGATGATAAGTGCTTTAACCCAGATTCGATTGGTATGGCGATGCCAGGTGCTCAGGTTAAGATTGGCGAAAACAATGAAATCTTAGTTCGCGGCCCCATGGTGATGCGTGGCTACTACAAGATGCCGGAAGAGACAGCTAAGACATTCGATGAGCATGGCTTCTTAAAAACCGGTGACGCAGGTCATATCGATGAAAATGGTAACCTGTTTATTACCGATCGAATTAAAGAACTGATGAAAACATCGGGTGGTAAATACATCGCGCCGCAGATGATTGAAGGTGCGATTGGTAAAGATCACTTTATCGAACAGATCGCTGTAATAGCAGATACGCGCAAGTTTGTTTCGGCTCTTATTGTTCCTTGCTACGACTCTTTGGAAGAGTATGCCAAAGAACTTAATATCAAATACCACGATCGCGTTGAGCTAATTAAGCACCATCAAGTGGTTGAGATGCTAGAAAAACGCGTCAACGAACTACAGCAAGAACTGGCTAAATTTGAGCAGGTGAAGAAATTTAAACTGCTGCCAAAGGCTTTCTCAATGGATGCTGGTGAGTTAACACCGACACAGAAACTGCGTCGCAAAGTGATTAACGACAAATATCAGGATGAAATTGAAGAAATGTACAGCGATAAGGTAGAGAAGAAGTAACTTTCTCGATAGTAAATTTCGCAACTGTTTAAAAATTCCTCAGAGAGATTGTTTGCTTTCTGAGGGATTTTTTTATCCGGTTTTCCGACTTACTTACCACGATGATTGTCTGAATATTGAAAGGGTGCCCTAAAATTTTTAACCGAATTTATTTGTATTCCTAGTTTAAGTGTCTGGTTTAGATCTTCTTATTAGCTGGTTTCTATAATTTGATGTCGATAAATAGCATGTTGTTTAAAGTGAGATGGAAATCGCATTAGACCCATTGATAATAAAACGTTACATTTGTTGCGTGACCTTGCTTTATGTTACCTGTGAGCAAGACATAGCCGAAAAAGTGGAAGTATTTCGATTTAGGCTACGAATAAGACCTAACTATGAAAAACCAGTCCATCACGTTGACCTTATGTGGCGGAAAACTGGTTAAGGAGAAAAATATGGCAGCAATGTTGTCCGGTGCAGAGATGGTTGTGCAATCTCTGATCGAAGAAAACGTTGAACAGATCTTTGGTTACCCAGGAGGCTCTGTTCTTGATATTTACGATGCACTTCATGCCAAAACCGACCAAATCAAACACGTTCTAGTACGTCATGAGCAAGCCGCTACGCATATGGCTGATGGTTATGCACGTGCGACTGGCAATCCTGGAGTAGTACTAGTCTGTTCCGGCCCTGGTGCAACCAATACTATTACAGGTATTGCGACGGCATACATGGACTCAATTCCAATGATCGTTATCTCAGGTAACGTACCAAACAACATGATTGGTAACGATGCCTTCCAAGAGTGTGACATCGTTGGTGTATCTCGCCCAGTGGTTAAACACAGTTTCCTAGTTAAGAAAGCAGAAGATATTCCTGAAACAGTGAAGAAGGCCTTCTACATTGCCACTACTGGTAGACCTGGCCCAGTTTTGATCGACTTACCGAAAGATGTCATGAATCCACAGGTTAAACTGCCATATGAATACCCGCAGTCACTGTCGATGCGCTCATACAAACCGACAACTACTGGTCACAAAGGTCAGATCAAAAAAGGTCTTAAGACGCTTTTAGAAGCGAAGAAGCCAGTACTTTATGTGGGTGGTGGTGCCGTCATTTCTGAAGCTGAGCAGCATCTTACTAAACTGGCCGAAGCGCTAAACTTGCCTGTGGTCAGTACCTTAATGGGGCTTGGCGCGTTTCCAGGCACACATAAGAATTCTTTAGGCATGTTAGGTATGCACGGTGTGTATGAAGCTAACATGGCGATGCACAATGCAGATCTGATTTTTGGTGTCGGTGTGCGCTTTGATGACCGAACCACCAACAACCTAGAAAAGTACTGTCCTGATGCCAAGGTAATGCATATTGATATCGATCCTTCATCGATTTCAAAGAACGTAAAAGCAGATCTTCCCATCGTAGGTTCGGCTGAGAAAGTCCTTGAGAGCATGGTTAACTTGCTAGAAGAGCAGGGCAGCACTAATGATCAAGAAGCGTTGAATCGCTGGTGGGATGAAATTCAAGTTTGGCGTGAGCGTCAATGTTTGTCGTACGAAACCTCTCCAGAGCGCATTAAACCACAGCAAGTTATTGAAACACTGCATAAACTGACCAATGGTGATGCATACGTTGCCTCTGATGTTGGTCAGCATCAGATGTTTGCTGCGTTGTACTATCCATTCAACAAACCGCGCCGTTGGATTAACTCTGGTGGTCTCGGCACTATGGGCTTTGGCCTACCAGCGGGAATGGGTGTGAAATTCGCTAAACCAGATGAAGAAGTAGTCGTTGTCACTGGTGACGGGAGTATCCAAATGAATATCCAGGAACTGTCGACGGCAATGCAATACGATATTCCGGTTAAGATTATTAACCTGAACAACCGATTCCTAGGCATGGTAAAGCAGTGGCAAGACATTATTTACCAAGGCCGACACTCAAACTCTTACATGAGTTCTGTTCCTGATTTTGCAGCTATCGCAGAAGCATATGGACATGTGGGGATTCGCATTGAGTCACCAGATCAGCTTGAGGCTGGTTTGAAGCAAGCGCTAGATATGAAAGATCGATTGGTGTTTGTGGATATCAATGTTGATGAAACAGAGCATGTATATCCAATGCAGATCAAAGGCGAAGGCATGGACAAAATGTGGTTAAGCAAGACGGAGAGAACTTAATATGAGACACATTATTTCACTACTAATGGAAAACCAACCCGGTGCGCTTTCTCGCGTGGTTGGCCTTTTCTCTCAGCGCGCTTACAACATTGAATCTTTGACCGTTTCTCCAACCGATGACGAAACCTTATCGCGCCTGAACATTACCACTATTTCAGACGATATGGAGCTAGAGCAGATCCAGAAGCAATTAAACAAGCTGATTGATGTGCTTAAAGTTCAAGAGGTCTCAGAGCTTGATCATATTGAACGTGAATTGATGATGGTAAAAGTGAAGGCGAGTGGTTTCTCTCGTGCGGAAGTTAAGCGTACAGCCGATATTTTCCGTGGTCAGATTGTTGATGTCACTGCCTCTCAGTACACGGTACAGATGGCGGGTACTAGTGAGAAACTTGATGCCTTCATTCAGGCATTATCGGAGGTGACAGAAGTGATTGAAGTAGCGCGAAGCGGCGTTGTGGGTATTGCTCGTGGTGAGCGTGCTCTAAAACCTTAATTTGTCTTTGTTAGAAACCTAACAAAAAACCACCGACTTGTCGGTGGTTTTTTCTATCTTAACAGCGGAATTAGTGCAGGATACGTGCGCGAATAGTCCCTTCGATGCTCTTAAGTTTTTTAAGTGCTTCTTCTGAGCGCTCTGTTTCCACATCAATAACCACATAACCGAAATCTGCGGCCGTTTGCAGGTACTGACCAGCGATGTTGATCCCTTCTTCAGCAAAAATGGTGTTAATTTGCGTTAGGATGCCCGGACGGTTTTGGTGAATGTGTAGTAAGCGCGAGCAGTCACGGTGTTCTGGCAGTGACACTTCAGGGAAGTTAACACTTGATAAGGTCGAACCGTTGTCTGAGTACTTAGCAAGCTTACCAGCAACTTCTACACCAATGTTTTCTTGTGCTTCTTGAGTTGAGCCGCCAACGTGAGGCGTTAAGATAACATTGTCAAACTTCTGCAGTGGTGACTCAAATGGGTCTGCGTTGGTTTTTGGTTCCGTTGGGAATACGTCAATTGCCGCGCCAGCAAGGTGACCGGCTTCTAGGCTGTGGCATAGCGCTTCAATATCTACCACCGTACCGCGAGCGGCGTTAATGAAGATAGAACCAGGCTTCATTCGCGCAAATTCTTCAGCGCCCATCATATTCTTGGTTCCAGCTGTTTCCGGTACATGAAGCGAAATAACATCACACTTATTCAGCAGTTCACTCATAGTATGAACTTGAGTAGCGTTACCGAGTGATAACTTGTTTTCAATATCGTAGAAGTAAACACGCATACCAAGGTTTTCAGCGATAATGCCTAGCTGAGTACCGATATGACCGTAACCAATAATACCTAAGCGCTTGCCGCGAGCTTCGTATGAGTTGTCGGCACTTTTCTTCCAAATACCACGGTGTGCTAAGGCGTTCTTCTCTGGAATACCACGTAGTAGCAGTAGGACTTGACCAAGAACTAGTTCTGCCACACTACGCGTGTTTGAGAATGGTGCATTGAACACTGGAATGCCGCGAGTCGCTGCTGCTTTAAGATCAACTTGGTTGGTACCAATACAGAAACAACCAATCGCAACCAGTTTCTCTGCTGCGTCAATCACTTGCTGAGATAGATTAGTGCGCGAGCGAATACCGATAAAGTGAACGTCTTTCACTGCTTCAAGTAACTCTTCCTCAGGAAGCGAGCCTTTGTGGTATTCAATATTGGTGTAGCCAGCAGCCTGAAGAACTTCTACAGATGATGGGTGTAGACCTTCAAGCAAGAGGATCTTAATTTTATCTTTTTCCAGTGAAACTTTGGCCATTGTCTTCTTCCTTAAAGTGGGGAAATTTGGGCTTAACGGGCGCACATTAAGTAAAAGCAGGTAAAGCAAACGTTTTTGTAGACGTTATATAGTACGCAAACGTTTTCCTTGTGCGTCTTCTGACCATTAAGTTAACAAAAAAAATACACTTTGGGTAAGAAAATTACGGAATAAGGCATAATTTTTATAGAGTAAAATGAAAAAACGGCGCCAATAGGCGCCGTTTGTAATGAAATAACAAAAATGAAGTGCTTATTCTTCGATTTTTGCGCCTTCTGGCGTTCCAGTAATTACTACGTCTGCACCACGGTGGGCAAATAGACCAACGGTAACTACGCCAGCGATGGCATTGATTTTATCTTCAAGATCTTTTGGATCAGTAATCTGCATGCCGTAAACATCAAGAATCACATTGCCGTTGTCTGTGATAACACCTTCACGGTATGCAGGATCACCACCTAGCTTAACTAACTCGCGAGCCACGTATGAGCGTGCCATTGGAATCACTTCAACAGGTAGAGGGAAGTTACCCAGTACATCAACCGCTTTCGTGTTGTCGACGATACAGACAAATTTGTCTGAAATAGCAGCAACGATTTTCTCGCGCGTCAGGGCAGCGCCGCCGCCTTTGATCATATCGCGTGTCGCGTTGATTTCGTCAGCACCGTCAACATAGATATCTAGGCCCGCGACTTCATTACAGTCGAAAACCTTAATCTCTAACTCTTCAAGTTTCTTCGTTGACGCTTCAGAGCTTGAAACCGCACCTTTAATCTCTTCTTTCATGGTTGCTAGTGCATCGATGAAGTGATTTACCGTCGAGCCCGTACCAACACCTACAATGCTGCCTTTTTCGACATACTTAAGTGCTGCCCAACCAGCTTCTTTCTTCATTTCATCTTGAGTCATTGCTCATCTCCTAAAGGCGGTAGTAAAAACGATTGCGGCGCGATTATAGCCCTATCTCTAGCAGACTTGAAGCCAAGCTAACGGATTCTAGCGAACAGTGTTAATCCCATTGCCAAATCTTGGTTGGAGTCACAATTTTAGGTAAAGGGACATCCCAAGACTCGATAGGCAGCTTCTCTACGTGTTGGCAATCATGCGCTAGGCCAATAGGCATAGGACCTTGACCAGTCTTAAACCAAGGCTCTAATGTGCGGTCGTAATACCCGCCACCCATGCCAAGGCGATGACCTGTCGAGTCAAAACCGACTAATGGCGTGCAAATGATGTCGAGAGATTTTGCTGGCAGAATTCTGGTTTGATCAAGCTTAGGTTCAGCAATTGAATAGCGATTGAGCACCATAGGGGTCGAACTGTCATAGTGCAGAAACAGCAGGTGACCTTTAGAAAAGGGATGAATGACGGGCAGGTAAGTCTTTTTACCTTGCTGCCATAGCCACTCAATGAGGGGCATGGTTTCAAGTTCACCGTCAGTCGTAAGGTACAAGGCAATATGTTGCGCTTGCGCGAGCTCAGGTAGCTGTGAAAATTGTCGCACCAAGTCTAAACCGGCGAGATGTTGCACATCACTGGATAATTGGTTGCGTTTTTGGCGGATGCTTTTACGGAAGTCTTGTCTGGAAAGCGTCATGACGTTACCCATGGTTGCAGGGTATCGTGAAAGGGATACCCCAGAGTGCCGTTGGAGAAATGGACCCTTGAACCAGCTGGTTCAAGGCGGATCAGCAGAGATAACCGTAGGCTTCTCGGTACAAGCCGAGCTTGCTCAATAGCTATCAAGTACTAACCCTTAGGTATTGCTTATCGGCTCAGGGACTTAATCCCCTAACGAACACTCCAGGGTAAATTCTTGACGGTGTAAAGGTTTATTACTGTCCTGGCTTTACTTTACTAATCGCGCTGTCGAGTGATGCCGAAAGGAGTTCCATTCGCTCAAACATGGCATCTTGTTCCTGCTTAGAATTACTATCACGAGCTTCAAGCTCATGACAAAAGTTTAACGCAACAAAGGTCAAAAGTTGAACTTCATTAGTAATCTTGGTTTTGGCTGACATGTCTTGTAAACGTTCTTCAAGACGCTCTGCGGCTTTAATCAATGACTCTTCTTGCCCTGCAGGACAATTTACCCGAGTGAGTTTGCCTAAGATTTCAACTTCTACCGCTTGATTACTCATATCGACTCTATATCTGTTGCCTAAGGTGATAAAGCAGATAATCACCGAGGGAGAAACTATAGAAAAACGCCCATTAAGATTCAAGCTTTTCAGAACAGCGATAAGCAAATCAGGGCGCAATAACACAGTAATTGGGCAATTTGTGTAAAAGCTGCCCACAATTGCTAATCGCTCGTTTTCGCTCGCGGTGGTAAGTGATACGATTGAGGATATTTAGACATATTTAGGCTAATCCAATGAGCGAAACAAAACTACCTGATTACTTAGCATTTGCCACTGAGCTTCAGTCTGCAGGGCTTGCAGTGAACCCTGCCGAGCTGCACGGATTATTAACTGGAATGCTAAGTGGTGGCTTAAGCTTGACTGATAAAAGCTGGCAACCGATGGTTTTTGATTATGTAAGCGAAGGGATGGGCTGGCCAAGCAAAGTATTGCAACTAGCCCAAGCTACGTTGGACGCTAGCATTGCGGAGTTAACGGGCTCTGGTATGGACATCGAAATGCTACTACCAGACGAAGAAGCAAGCGCTTCCCTGTTTGATATTGCAGATGGTCTCGCAGAGTGGGTGAACCATTTTATTTCAGGTTTGGGTTTGGTGAATGCTGAACTTAAGAAAGCGTCAAGCGATGTTAAAGAAGCGCTCGCGGATTTAGAAGAAATCTCGAAGTTAGGCATCGATGAAGATGACGATCTGGAAGAGCAAGCTCAACTGTTAGAACAAGTCATTGAACATGTTAAAGCGTGCGTATTGACCATTCACGCTGAATTTGGGCAAAGAAAAGCTGATTCACAGCAAGCACCAACGATTCACTAAAAGGGGTTTCCATGAAGCAGTTTGATGTGGTGATTGCTGGTGGTGCGATGGCGGGAATGACGCTGGCCCTTGCAATCAATAAGCTTGCTCCGCGACCTGTGTCTGTTGCTGTCATTGAGCCGTTTCAAGTCGATCACGAGGCTCATCCAGGGTTTGACTCTCGTTCAATAGCACTGTCCTACGGTACGGTTGCGATTTTAAAGCAGCTTGGCTTGTGGCAAGAGATAGCGGAAGTATCAACGCCCATTGAACATATTCATGTTTCTGATCGCTCTCACGCGGGTATGACGGATATTACCACTGAAGAAGTGGGCGTTGATGCGTTAGGCTACGTCGTTGAACTAGCCGATGTGGGGCGTATATACCATCAACAAGTTGAGAAAGATAACAATATTTCAGTCCTACACGCTGCAGTTGAGCAAGTCGAGCGAAGTGAAGAAAAGGTCTCTATCACGTTAAGCGATGGTCATCTTGTTGAAGGAAAGCTTTTAGTTGCTGCTGACGGTGCGATTTCCACTTGTTGTGAGCAAGTCGGTATAGCGCTTAATGAGCATGACTTTGAGCAGATTGCCGTGATTGCCAATATTAGTGCTCAGGCACCACACAATAGGCGAGCATTCGAGCGTTTTACTGAGTCAGGACCGGTGGCGCTATTGCCCATGTCGCAAGGACGGATGTCCCTGGTCTGGTGCGTAAGGCCTGACAAAGCACAACAGATCATCAACTATAACGATGAGCAATTCCTGTCTGAACTGCAACAGGCCTTTGGCTGGCGACTAGGTAAATTACAAAAAGTGGGTCAACGAGCGAGTTACCCTTTGTTATTACGTTACAGAGAGCAAAATGTCTCGCACCGTTTTGCCATTGTTGGCAATGCGGCTCAAACTCTACATCCGATTGCTGGCCAAGGATTTAACTTGGGAATTCGTGACGTCGCAACGTTAGCAGAAAGTATTGCCCAATCCAGTGACGATCCTGGTAATTATTGTACTCTTAAGCAGTTTAAGAACGCTCGTCGCGATGATCGTAATGCGACTATCGCGATGACCTCAGCCTTAGTGCATATTTTCTCCAACGATTACCTATCACTGCGCGTTGGGCGTAATCTTGGGTTGTTCGGTATGGATAATCTACCTGTGCTTAAGACTCCTTTGTTAAGAAGAACATTAGGTTTAGTGGCTCGCTAGAGGCGCTAAAAAGGATATAAAACTATGATGCAAAGTGTAGATATCGCCATTGTTGGCGGTGGAATGGTGGGTTTAGCGCTTGCAGCAGCGTTTAAAGACACTGAATTACGTATTGCTGTGATTGAAAGTCGAGCTCCTGAGAGTGAGCTCAATGACTTGCCAGATGTGCGAGTGTCAGCACTTAGCCGTTCGAGTGAAACGGTGTTAAGAAACCTAGGTGCATGGCAAGGCATTACCCAGCGCAGAGCGGCACCCTATCAGGCGATGGAAGTGTGGGAGCAAGACAGCTTTGCTCGTATCGAATTTGAAGCTCAGCAGTTAGCGCAGCCCGATCTCGGTCATATCGTTGAAAACCGTGTTATCCAGCTTGCTCTACTTGAGCAAGTTAAGCAGCAAAGCAATGTGACTCTATTTATGCCAGAGAAGTGTGCTTCGATGGCGATAGGGGAGAGTGAAGCTTGGTTAACTTTGGAGAGCGGCCAGGCGTTAACGGCTAAGCTGGTGGTAGGCGCTGATGGGGCCAACTCTTGGGTTCGTAAGCAGCAAGATATTCCGTTAACCCATTGGGATTACGGCCACAGTGCCATTGTTGCCAATATCCGCACTAAAGAAGATCACCAGTGTGTCGCAAGACAAATTTTCACGCCGCAAGGGCCATTAGCTTTTTTGCCGCTAGGTGAAGATAATCTCAGTTCGATAGTCTGGTCGACCGATCCAAGTCGAGCTGAACGACTTGTGAGCATGTCTTCAGCGGAGTTCAACAAAGTGCTGACGGCTGAATTCGACAATCGTTTGGGGCTATGTAAAGTCGAAGGGGAGCGTTTTGCTTTCCCACTAAAGATGCGTTATGCGCGTGATTTTGTTGCAGAGCGTGTGGCTTTAGTTGGCGATGCGGCGCACACCATTCACCCGCTTGCGGGACAAGGCGTAAATCTCGGTCTACTGGATGCAGCAAGTTTAGCGCAGGAAGTGCTTCAACTTTGGCAAGCCGGAGAAGATATTGGCTCTAAGCGTAACCTACGTAGTTATGAGCGTTGGCGTAAGTCTGAAGCCGCCAAAATGATTGCCGCAATGCAAGGGTTTAGAGATCTCTTTGAGGGAAGTAATCCAGCGAAAAAACTGATCCGTGGCATTGGGATGAAACTCGCCGGTCAATTACCGGGAGCCAAAGATGAGATCATGAAACGAGCGCTTGGTTTGAAGGGTAATTTACCTCAATTAGCTCAGCAATCAAGGCACAAATCTCAAACGGTTTAAATGCAAAGGGTTGGCAATGGCCAACCCTTTTTAATTCTATTATGCGTAAGCGCAGCGGAGTTTCATCACTTCCTGATTAATTTCTTTTACCGCTTGAAAGTGTTTGCGTTCAGCCTTCTCCGGCAAAATCAGCTTACCATTATCAAACTCAAACTTACCAACCCCGTATATGTAGATCCTTCCCTTAAATAGCCGACTAATGTGTTTAGCAATCATACCTGGTGTATAGCGCTTAAACAGTCTCATACAGTTATCCTTATGTTTAGCAAGCACTGCAAATTATACGTTTTTCCCACCCTGAAAATTGTGATTGTGATGGTGGAAAATGCAGATGAAACTGGTTTGTTTGGATATTTGTGTTGCTGTAGACAAAACCACGGATAAATATCCAATTTATTGTGATAATTACCTCACTTATCTTCTGACAGCGGAACTCGCATAAGAGTTCAATCGCGAAATATTAAGCCTCAGTTATATGACACATTTAAGAATAGTTTAACTTTCAGAGTGGGTGTAAAAGAATTGTAAAATTTTACCAAAAAAAAGCCCGCTTTGATGCGGGCGAATAGTCACAGATGCATTACACAAAAAGTGGATGTCCTGAAACAATCAGTGGATTCACTTTTTTAGTTGGAGAAGGATTCACATACCTTTCGAGCCACATACCAACTCATTGAAAGGTTGTGTCGCTCAGCATGTATAAGCTACTGAGCGAACTTTAACCAACAGAGACAGCATACTTCAAAAATATCATTGTGACTACTTATGCTTTATTGGTGAATAATAATTTAATTAAGAAAAGGCTAATGATGCGATAGCGGTCATGGTTTGATGAAATCGATTGCAACAAGAGAGACTGGTTTCTACCCAGTAATGGGTAGAAACCGTTTAGTCGCGGCAGATATCGCCAATGACAGGTTGACTGAGTTGAATAAGATCGTCACAACTCAAGGCGATGCCAGCCATATTTGAGCCACTGCTTATCGTGACCTCAGGTTCTGCCAAAAGTTGCTGGTCGAATACGATCACCATTGGCGTGCGCAGTAACAAGGGGACAACCGTGCCAATCTTGTATCCAGTCAAGCTCGCCACCTCTTCCATAGATACACAGGTCATTCGACGCCACTCTAGAAGCGCGCGGACTTTTTTTGGGTCGACCGCCTTGTTTCCTGGGGCGCAGGCAATTGCGTAGCGGTTACTCATATCACGCAGTACAATAGATTTCACCATCTGTTCTGGTCTAATCCCTCGCTGCTTTGCCGCATCTTCTATGGTTGTCGCTGGAGTTTGGTGCGGCAGCAGTCGAAAGTTGATCTGCTGCGCTTCTAGATATTGCGTAATGTGGGTTGAGATAGGATCAGTCATTATCTTCTAGCGAGTAAGGCAGAGCCGCAAATGTCCATTCACTGTTAGGTTGCTCTTTTAGGCGCAGTTGAGTGTCTGCTTCTAGGTTGTTAGGCAAGACAACCAGTGCCAAGGCTTTATTATCGCTGTAGCGGTAGCTAGCAATAATTTTGCCCGCGCTACGCCAGTTTTCACCGACTGCTCGCTCTAGCTCTGCGTTAGCGTCAATCACTGCTTCAGCATCGCCCTTAACGATAAACAGTGCACGCTTGTTGATGCCGCGATATTTAGCGCGAGCCACAGTCTCTTGGCCTGTATAACAACCTTTAGTAAAGCTAATTCCCCCAAGCGCTTGAATGTTTAGAGCTTGCGGAATGTGTTCATTTTGCTGTTCGGCATTGAGCAGTGGCAAGCCCGCTTGAATATCGTGCAATGTCCAGAGTTCTTCAGATACTTTTTCTGCTTGTAGAGTCGCGATCAATTGCTCGGCGCTAGATTGCTCCATTAAGAGTAGCCAACGCTGTTGGTCAATTTTAACGGCAGTGCCACCTTCAATAGAGCGCACATCACCAGTTTGAGATGAAAGAGAGTCAATAAAGCTTGTCGCAGAGTCGCCCATTAGTCCTAGAGCGATATCTTCTGTTTGCTTGATTTCTACCTTAGAAAAAATCGCATACTTTTTCAGCTCGGTTAGCTCTTTATCGATAATGGAGGCTGGCTGAAACATGGCGTAGCCGCCGTTGTGGTGAAACAGACGAAACGCGCTCCATACCTTACCTTTAGCGTCACAGTGGGCACCAAAGGTAGAGTCTTGCTCATCTAATGTCACTACGTCACAAGTCACTTGGCCTTGAAGGTAGGATTTCTTGTCATCGCCAAACATTGTAATTGCACTCCATGATGGGAGTAACGCAACTGAAAGTTGAGGAAGTGCATCGCTTGACGCTAGTTGTAGGGGAGCAAACTCTTTCTGCCAGTCCATGATTGATACCTAATAGAAACTTAATAACTGTATGTTAGCGCTGAATCCTAGTGATAAACAACCTTTAGAGTTGTAGGCGAATTTTTCATGTCTTGGTATGGAAAAACATGACCTTGCTCGGGAGTGTGACTAGCGCCCTAGTTGTGAGCGAAATTGCTTGTTACACTCGGCGCAAACAACCGATTAGGTGAGGAATTAGAATGTATACCGCAGAAGAAAAAGCGCGTATCAAATGGGCATGTCGTCGAGGAATGCTAGAACTCGATGTTGTTATCATGCCTTTTTTTGAGGAATGTTTTGACGCCCTAAAAGATAATGAGCAGCAGGACTTTGTGTCTTTGTTAGAGTGTGATGATCCAGACTTGTTCACATGGATTATGGGTCATGGCCGTAGTGAGAATCTAGGTCATGCGTCTATGGTGGATAAGATTGTCGCACATAACCTCAGTAAAGTGCGCTAGGTTCTACCTTAGCCCCTCTTATACTGCAACGATGACCAGCATCTTAGTTATGATGCTGGTCTTTTTGATTGTGGTTCTATCATCTATTCCACTCGTCGCCTCTCTAGCCTTGATAGCTATGCTTGTGAAGAGTGCGCTAGTCGATGACGTCTTGCTGCCGTCAATGCAGGGCGAAGTAGAATTTACCTCTCCGTCGACGTATAAGACGGCGCAAGGGAATGAGCGAATTCGAAGCGTTAATTTTATCGGTGTGGCTTTTGGTTTACTTATCACTCGCCAAGATAAGACGCGATTCATTTTATGGCGTGATAGCATGCCTGAAGAAGATTATCGGCATTTAGTCGTGATACTAAAAAGGGAGCATTAATACCAACCGGAACAAATATCTGGTCACCCTTGCTGGCTAAAATCGCTGATAGCATCGTTATAGATTTTGTAGGTAGAACAACTAGCTAGCTGCAATCTATGTCTTGCTCTAAGCGATTTTTTCTGCGCAATTATCTGATCATCTATTTATCCCGATTGGTATAAGCATCCTCTATTATTTTTGTTTTTCCGGTAGCAGTATGGTTGGACCGCTATCTTCAGCAAGCTCCGGGTAGTCTAGCGTGTAGTGCAGACCACGGCTTTCTTTACGCTCCATTGCGCAGCGGACCATTAATTCTGCAACTTGCAGTAAGTTACGCAGCTCAAGCAGGTTGTTGGAAACCTTAAAGTTGCTGTAGTACTCGTGAGTCTCTTGCTGGAGCAGTTGGATACGACGTAGTGCCCGCTCAAGGCGCTTATCGGTCCTTACGATGCCCATGTAATCCCACATAAATAGGCGTAACTCGTGCCAGTTGTGTTGGATAACGACCTCTTCATCTGAGCAGCTAACTTGGCTTTCATCCCATGCAGGAAGTGCTGGTGGAAGCGTTGCTTGGTCTATGTTGGCAATGATGTCATTGGCTGCTGCCCAAGCGTAAACAACACACTCTAGCAGTGAGTTTGACGCCATACGGTTCGCCCCGTGCAGACCGGTATAGCTCACCTCACCAATAGCGTAAAGCTGTGATAGGTCGGTTTGCCCTGTTTGATCAACCATAACGCCACCGCAGGTATAGTGTGCAGCGGGAACAACAGGGATCGGTTCTTTGGTCATATCGATGCCAAGATCGAGTAAACGCATATTAATTGTTGGGAAATGCTTTTCGATAAAATCAGCCGGCTTGTGGCTGATGTCGAGGTACATGCAGTCTGCACCTAAGCGTTTCATTTCGAAGTCAATCGCACGTGCTACAACATCACGTGGCGCAAGTTCTTCACGCTCATCAAAATCTGGCATAAAGCGCGAACCATCAGGACGACGCAAATAAGCACCTTCGCCACGCAGTGCTTCAGTTAGTAAGAAGTTACGCGCTTCAGGGTGGTACAAACAGGTCGGATGGAACTGGTTAAACTCTAGGTTCGCTACACGGCAGCCTGCGCGCCAAGCCATAGCAATACCATCACCAGAAGATACATCTGGATTTGACGTGTATTGATAGACTTTAGAAGCCCCGCCAGTAGCCAGAACAACAAACTTAGCCCTAACGGTTTCTACGTGCTCTTGATTGCGGTTCCAGATGTAGGCACCAACGATTTTTTTCTCGTCGCCACCCACTTTATCTTCAGTAATCAGATCGAGCGCATTATGGCGCTCTAAAACGGTAATATTAGGGTGATTATGAACATTGTCTTGCAGCGAAGTTTGCATCGCCATGCCTGTCGCATCAGCCGCATGCAGAATACGACGATGACTGTGTCCACCCTCGCGAGTCAAGTGATAGCGAGGTGCTTCATCAGTGTCGTTTTCTTCGCGATCGAATGGAACTCCGCCATCGATAAGCCATTGGACACATTCTTTGGCATTTTTAGCAATGAACTCGACAGTCTCTTGCTCACAGATGCCTGCGCCAGCAACTAAGGTATCTTGAACGTGAGATTCAATACTGTCCGACTCGTCGAAAACAGCGGCGATACCACCTTGCGCATAGTAAGTTGCCCCTTCGCTACGCGGACCTTTACTCAGTACGATAGCTTTACCGTACTCTGCAACACGTAACGCTAAAGAGAGTCCAGCTGCGCCACTACCCACCACTAACACATCACATTGATGTTCACGGTTTGCGTTCATAAAACTTTTAAATTCCCGAGTTAATTTGTACCTGTGCCACTTTCATCCCGAAAAACCGTTTTGGTTTGGCACGGTAGCAGAGCGATCTCGCTCTAAAATATTTCAATGAATTGCAACGTTGACTCTGAAAACAAAAGAGTCAACTCACTATAGTACCACTGTGAGAGTGGCTTTGCATAAATGCAATTCTTCGTAAATAGCATTGCTTTTCTCTACCTTGATCCTCACAATCTGAGACAAGAAGTAGATTGGTGCTTCATTGCGCAAAAATAGTTTGAAGAATTTTTGAACTTATATTTATTTGCTAGGTCACAATAGTGCTCAAGTAAGCAGTGGTGTCAAGACTACATTTTGCATAATTAATGCTCATGTCTGAGAAGATAAGGGCGAATAACGATAGGAGTACCCGCTCGAATGAACGAGCAGCTGACCGATCAAGTATTAATTGAGCGAGTTCAGAATGGGGATAAGCAAGCATTCAATTTGTTGGTCACTAAGTACCAAAATAAAGTCTGCAACCTTATTTCTCGCTATGTGAATAATCCTGGTGATGTTCCCGATGTAGCGCAAGAAGCATTTATAAAGGCGTACCGAGCGATACCAAGCTTTCGTGGTGAAAGTGCCTTCTATACTTGGTTATATCGGATTGCCGTTAATACTGCAAAAAACCACCTTGTTGCCCAAGGGCGCAGACCGCCAGCACAAGATGTGGATACTGATGATGCTGAATATTACGAAACAGGAAGTGCATTAAAAGAAATTTCGAACCCTGAGAACTTAACGTTGTCCAATGAATTGAAACGTGTTGTTTTCAGTGCAATCGAAGCACTGCCTGATGATTTAAAAACCGCGATGACGTTGCGCGAGCTCGATGGCTTAAGCTACGAAGAAATAGCAGCGGTTATGGATTGCCCTGTAGGAACGGTACGTTCGCGTATCTTCCGTGCTCGTGAAGCGGTTGAGAAGAAAATCCAACCCCTTTTGCAACGCTAGACCAGTAACATTAATGGTGAAAATAATGGCTGACAAAGAGAAACTTTCAGCACTCATGGATGGAGAGTTGGTTGATAAAGCTCTAATTACTGAATTAGAGAAAGACCAAGATAGCCTACAGACTTGGCAAAATTACCATTTAATTGGTGATGTAATGCGAGGTGAAGCACCGGAAAAACCGGAGTGGAATATAGCTGAAAGCGTAGCGTTAGCGCTCGATAATGAACCTGCGCACTCTACGGTAACTCAGTTGGAAGAACACCGCTTGCAAGAGTCTCAACCGACGCCTTCGCAAGCACGCCGTCAACTACCCGCTTGGTTGAACCAATTTGGTCAAGTGGCAATGGCTGCCTGTGTTTCTTTAGCAGTAATTTTAGGTGTTCAGCAGTACGGCGGTTCAGACGCGACAACTTCACCTGAAGCAGAAACATTACCTGTTCTCCAAACAATTCCATTTTCTGGTAGCGCAGAGCCTGTAAGCTTGACGCGCTCTTCGGTTGAACAACCAGCAAGTGAGATTAATGTTCAGGAGCAACGTCGCCGCATTAATGCGATGTTACAAGATTACGAATTACAACTACGCTTAAACAGTGAGAAAACCATTGAATATAGCGATAATCCTGAAACGGTAGTTGAATGAAAAAATTTCTGATCAGTGCGCTGACACTGTTCAGTTTGAATACACCAATAGCCTTTGCAGAAGACAACGCTGCAGAGGCTTTGTTGCATCAAATGAACGAGGCCAGTCAGCAACTTAGTTATGAACTGTCTTACATACTGATAAAGAAAAACAGTATTGAACCTCTGCTGTATCGTCATGCCAAAGCAGACGAACAGCAGCTTGCCCATCTTGTCTATCTGAGTGGTCCAATACGTGAAGTGATTCGTCGTGGTGACGAAGTGAGCTATATTGAACCTGGTGTTGAGCCTTTTACCATTGAATCTGGCAATATGGTCGCGCCGACGATACCGCTACTCAACTCTGATGTAGGTCAACTAAGTGATTTCTATGATTTTATCCAAGTAGGTCGTGCTCGCGAAGCGGGCGCAGCTTGTCAGGTTCTGCGTGTCGTACCAAAAGATGGTCAGCGCTACTCTTACGTGCTTTGGGTAGATGAGAAGAGTAAACTGCCTTTACGTGCTGATCTTGTCGATCGTGACGGTGAGATCTTAGAGCAGTACAGAACGATCTCTTACAGCGTCAACGATCGAATCAGTCAGATTCTTGGTGGATTGAATCAGGTTAAATTGCCTGAAGTCCTTTCTCTGCCAAAAGGCCAGATTACCAATCCATTCTGGACAGTGGGTTGGATCCCAAATGGGTTCGAACCTAAAGAGCTTAATCGCTATCGTATGACCAATACAGAGCGCATGGTTGAGAGCCAAATGTACAGCGATGGACTGTTTAGCTTCTCGGTATACGTATCAGACAGTGATAATTTGTCTCTCAAAGGGCAGCTTGTTCGCCAAGGTCGCCGTACCTTACATAGCTTCGTCCGTGGGGACAGAGAGATTTCTGTGATTGGTGATATTCCGCCAGCAACCGCAAAGCGTATCGCTCAGTCAGTCACTTTTAATACCAGTGAGAGTGCTACACAATGATGACTGCATTAGCCACAGTATCGAGCGTTAAGCCTGTTGCTTCAGGCTTTGACGTTGAGCTGAGCTGCGAACAGCAAACCAGTTGTAGCAGTTGCTCATCACAAAAGAGCTGTGGTACTGGCATTGTATCTAAAGCGGTAGGTAACAAATCTTTACACTGGCATTTGATTACCCAAAAGCTAGTTAAAACAGGCCAAGTTGTCGAAATTGGTCTGCCAGAAAAGAGCTTACTGCAATCTGCCGCTGTGGTTTATTTGGTGCCTTTATTTGCCATGATAGTGGGCGCATTGGTGGCCCAGTGGTGGTTGGCACCTCTTCTTTCGCTAGGTGAAGGGCTGGTTATTTTGTTCTCTGCGTTAGCAACCACAGCAGGCATTTTCCTCGCAAAACGATTATCTGCGAAATTAGAGCAGCAATCTTCGCAACAAGTCATACTATTAAGGGTGTTGGGCGAACCAATTAGCTAGTGCGAAGTGGCTAGAAATTGGGTAGAATCTGCCAACTTGATTGAAATGCCGTCGCTACCGTTGAATTGAATCAATGGTTAGAGCGGCTTTCTTGTCCTTATTTTAAAGAGTTTAGTCACACCAAATCATGAAGCACATTCGTAACTTTTCGATTATCGCCCACATCGACCATGGTAAGTCGACCCTATCAGACCGTTTGATCCAAGTATGTGGTGGATTGAGCGACCGTGAAATGGCCGCACAGGTTCTGGACTCCATGGATCTAGAGCGTGAGCGTGGTATCACCATTAAATCTCAGAGTGTGACTCTAAACTACACCGCTAAAGATGGTGAAACGTACCAGCTTAACTTCATCGATACCCCAGGACACGTTGACTTCGCCTATGAAGTATCACGTTCTCTCGCAGCTTGTGAAGGTGCACTGCTGGTGGTTGATGCAGGCCAAGGTGTAGAAGCGCAAACTCTTGCTAACTGTTATACCGCGATCGAAATGGACCTAGAGGTAGTGCCAATCTTGAACAAGATTGACCTTCCTGCAGCCGATCCAGAGCGCGTCGCAGAAGAGATCGAAGAAATCGTTGGTATCGACGCGATGGAAGCGACTCGTTGTAGTGCGAAAACCGGTATCGGTGTTGATGATGTTCTAGAGAACATTGTATCCGCGATTCCTGCACCAGAAGGTGATCCAGAAGCGCCACTACAAGCACTGATTATTGACTCTTGGTTCGATAACTACCTAGGTGTTGTTTCATTGGTTCGTATCAAAAATGGCGAACTGAAGAAGAACGACAAGATCAAGGTAATGAGCACAGGTCAGGTTTGGGGTGTTGACCGTCTTGGTATCTTCACACCTAAGCAAGTTGATACTGAAATTCTACGTACAGGTGAAGTAGGTTGGGTTGTTTGTGGTATCAAAGACATCCTAGGCGCACCAGTAGGTGATACGCTAACACTGGCGAAACATGGCTGTGAAGAAGCGCTACCAGGCTTTAAGAAAGTGAAACCACAGGTTTACGCTGGCCTATTCCCAGTATCATCTGATGATTACGAGAACTTCCGTGATGCGCTTGGTAAGCTTAGCCTTAACGATGCTTCTCTGTTCTATGAGCCAGAGAACTCAGCCGCTCTGGGCTTTGGTTTCCGTTGTGGCTTCCTTGGCATGCTACACATGGAGATCATCCAAGAGCGTCTAGAGCGTGAATACGATCTAGATCTGATCACAACGGCGCCAACGGTAGTTTACGAAGTCGAAGAAACAAACGGCAACTTACTTTATGTTGATAGCCCAGCGAAGCTTCCTGCGGTTAACGACATTGAAGAAATTCGCGAACCAATTGCTCGTTGTAACATTCTTGTTCCTTCTGAGTACTTGGGCAATGTAATCACGCTTTGTGTTGAAAAGCGTGGTGTTCAGGTTGATATGGTTTACCACGGCAATCAAGTTGCGGTGACTTACGATATTCCGATGGCTGAAGTGGTTCTCGACTTCTTTGACCGTCTAAAATCAACCTCTCGCGGTTATGCATCGCTAGATTACAACTTCCAACGTTTTGAAGCATCGAACATGGTTCGAGTTGATGTTCTACTAAACGGTGACACGGTTGATGCGCTTGCAATGATCACTCATAAAGATCAATCGCAAACTCGTGGTCGTCAGCTAGTAGAGAAGATGAAAGAGTTCATCCCTCGTCAAATGTTTGATATCGCGATTCAGGCTGCGATTGGTAACCACATCATTGCACGCTCAACAGTTAAGCAGTTACGTAAGAACGTAATCGCGAAGTGTTACGGTGGTGACGTGAGCCGTAAGAAGAAGCTACTGAAGAAGCAGAAAGAAGGTAAGAAACGTATGAAGCAGATCGGTAACGTAGAGCTGCCTCAAGAAGCGTTCTTAGCCATCTTACATGTAGGCAAAGATTAATTTGTTGGGTCACTACGCTCAATAAGGTAACTAAATAAGTGAAAGGGTTTCGGCTCTTTCACTTTCGTATTTTTGAGATAAGGGAAGTCAATGGCGAATACATTTTCACTCATCCTAGTGATCGTTACCTTGGTAACGGGTGTTGTCTGGGTTCTAGAAAAGCTGGTTTTTGCGAAAAAGCGTCAAGAAAAACTGGCTGAAGTTGAAGCTCAAACAAATGGCTTAGATGCCGCAGTACTAGAAAAAGTGAAGACGCAACCATGGTGGATTGAAAATAGTGTTTCTATTTTTCCAGTGATTGCCGCAGTACTTGTTCTACGTTCATTCATCTATGAACCATTTCAGATCCCATCGGGCTCTATGATGCCAACGCTATTGGTTGGTGACTTCATCCTTGTTGAAAAGTATGCCTATGGCTTGAAAGATCCGGTATGGCGCACTCAGCTAGTCGAAACGGGTAAGCCAGAGCGCGGTGATATTGTGGTATTTAAGTATCCGCCGCAGCCAAGCATTGATTACATTAAGCGTGTAGTTGGTCTTCCGGGCGATACTGTGCGTTACAACAGTAAAAAAGAAATCTGCATTCAGTCTCAAGGCGATACCAGTTGTAAGCCAGTGAAACTATCAAATGTAGAAGAGAGCCAGTTCATTCAAAATGGCATCCCACTGATTCAGTTGGATGAACAATTGAGTGAACAAGGTCACCAAATTTTGGTTAACCCACTACGTCGCGATCGCGTTGAACTTTATCAACCACGTAACGGCGTTAATGAGTGGGTGGTACCTGAAGGCCAGTACTTTGTGATGGGGGATAACCGTGACAACAGTGCCGACAGCCGCTACTGGGGCTTTGTTCCAGAAGCAAACCTAGTGGGTAAGGCGGTAGGTATTTGGATCAGCTTTGAATTTGAGCGTGGTGCAGATAGTGTTTTACCTTCTTGGATTCCAACTGGTGTGCGATTTAACCGCATCGGTGGTATTAACTAAATTTTCGTCATAGTTGTTACCACAGCGTTGTTGACTGCATAAATCCACCGGAACGCCGGCCGCCCTATTCACATAGAGCCCCTATGCTCATAGGGTTGGATTTATTTGTCGCCTAGCTGTGAAATCAACTATCTAGAAAATTGTAATTAAATTATTGAGAGAGCATGAATTCTCCTACTGCAAAACTAGAGAAAAAACTCGGCTATCAATTTAACGATGCTGAGCTAATCAGTTTAGCACTGACTCACCGCAGTGCTAATGGAAAACACAACGAGCGTCTTGAGTTTCTGGGCGATTCAATTTTAAGTTTTGTCATTGCTGATGATCTTTATCACCGTTTCCCTAAAGTGAATGAAGGGGACATGAGCCGCATGCGTGCCACATTAGTACGTGGGAATACACTGGCGGAACTAGGTCGTGAATTCGAACTAGGAGATCACTTAAAATTAGGTCCAGGTGAATTAAAAAGTGGCGGTTTCCGTCGTGATTCAATTCTTGCCGATGCTGTGGAAGCAATTATTGGTGCCATCTACCTTGATAGCGACATCGAAGTAGTGCGCGGCATTATTTTAAGCTGGTACAAAACGCGTCTTGATGCTATCAAGCCGGGTGTTTCACAAAAAGACCCGAAAACGCGTCTTCAAGAGTTCCTTCAAGGGAGAAGAAAACCGCTACCTGCTTATACAGTGACTAATATTAAAGGTGAAGCACATAACCAAGAGTTTACGGTTTCGTGTGAAGTGGCAGGTATTGGACAACCTGTTATTGGTAAAGGCACCAGCCGCCGCAAGGCAGAACAAGCGGCTGCTGAATTAGCACTAGAGCAATTGACCAATGACTGATTCAACTGACAACAACGAATTTGATATCGATGCGTTTTTCTCATCGAGCGACGAGCAAGCAAGTTCGCCAGAAAACCAACACTGTGGTTTTGTGGCGATCGTTGGTCGTCCGAACGTAGGTAAATCAACGCTTCTTAACCGTATTCTTGGCCAGAAGATTTCGATTACTTCTCGTAAACCTCAAACAACTCGTCACCGCATTATGGGTGTTGATACGGAAGGGGATTACCAAGCGATTTTTGTTGATACTCCAGGCCTGCACATTGAAGAGAAACGTGCCATTAACCGCTTGATGAACCGTGCGGCTAACTCATCACTCAGTGATGTAAACCTTGTGTTCTTCCTAGTGGACGGTACGCATTGGACTGCTGATGATGAAATGGTTCTGACTAAGCTGCAGAAGTCCAACTTCCCTGTCGTACTTTGTGTCAATAAGGTCGATGTTGTTCAAGACCGCAACGAAGTCATGATGCACATGCAAGAGATGTCGAGCAAAATGGACTTTGTTGATGTTGTGCCTATCTCGGCTAAACACGGCAAGAACATTGACGTTTTGCGTAAGCATGTACGTGAGCATCTACCTAAAGCGACACACCATTTCCCTGAAGAGTACGTGACTGATCGCTCTCAGCGCTTTATGGCTTCAGAGATTGTGCGTGAAAAGCTGATGCGCTTTACTGGTGAAGAGCTGCCTTACTCTGTGACGGTTGAAATCGAGCGTTTCGATTACAACCCAGAGACTGACGGCTTCCACATTAATGCCCTAATTTTGGTTGAGCGTCTTGGCCAGAAGAAGATGGTGATTGGTAAGGGTGGCGAGAAGATCAAAACGATTGGTCGTGAAGCACGCCTAGATATGGAAGAGCTGTTCGGTCGTAAGGTTTACCTAGAAACTTGGGTAAAAGTGAAATCAGGTTGGGCGGATGACGAGCGAGCACTACGCTCTCTTGGCTACATTGACGATCTATAAGTCGTGCGAGGCTAAAGGCTTCGCTCCGAAAATGACGAAATAAGGAGCCATCTGGCTCCTTATTTTTTATTATAACGATTCATATTGGTTTAATAATTCTCTGGCAGATTTTATGTCCTCTGAAGGTTTACAGCGCTGCTTTGTGTTGCACCGTCGCCCTTACAGCGAATCGAGTTTAATTCTTGATGTGTTTAGTGAAGAGTATGGACGGGTGACTTTGATGTCAAAGGGGGCTCGTAGCAAACGCTCGAATCTCAAAGGCGCGTTGCAACCTTTTACCCCATTGTTACTTAAATGGTCAGGGAATGGTTCAATGAAAACCTTGCGCCAAGCTGAGCCAATAAGTCTTGGGTTACCTCTGACAGGCATCAACCTCTATTCAGGTATGTATGTGAATGAGCTGGTTGGGCGAGTGCTGATGGCTGAAGTGGCCATGCCTGCATTATTTCATGATTATCTACATGCTTTGACGGAACTGGCGCAGTGTGAAAACCCTGAACCCGCTCTGAGAAGATTTGAACTCGCACTGCTATCTGCGATGGGCTATGGCGTTGACTTCATGCACTGTGCTGGGACGGGGGAGCCGGTAGAAGCCAACATGACTTATCGTTATCGCGAGCAAAAAGGTTTTATCGCTTCTGTGCGTAAGGACAACCTTACCTTCTATGGCAGTGAACTGATTGCAATCAGTGAACGTAGATTTACCACAAAAGAACAACTTAAAGCGGCAAAACGCTTTACACGTATAGCATTAAAGCCGTATCTTGGCGGCAAACCATTAAAAAGCAGGGAACTCTTTCTTAGCATGGTTCCCAAACGGAGTATTGGAAAATGAGCTCAATCTACCTAGGTGTTAATATCGACCACATCGCGACGTTACGTAACGCACGTGGTACTAAGTATCCAGATCCTGTCCATGCCGCTGAAATTGCAGAGCGTGCAGGTGCGGATGGTATTACGATTCACCTGCGTGAAGACCGTCGTCATATTGTTGATCGCGATGTTCGTATTCTGCGTGAGACGCTACAAACGCGTATGAATCTCGAAATGGCAGTAACTGACGAAATGGTCGAGATTGCGCTTAAGACCAAGCCAGAATATGTATGTTTGGTACCTGAAAAACGTGAAGAGCTAACGACAGAAGGTGGTTTGGACGTTGCTGGGCATCTTGAGAAAGTAAAAGCGGCAACTCAAACACTGACTGAAGCTGGCATTAAAGTGTCTCTGTTCATTGACGCAGACCGCGAACAAATTGATGCAGCAAAAGCGTGTGGTGCGCCGTTTATTGAACTTCACACTGGTCACTATGCAGACGCAGAAACTGAAGAAGATCAGCAAGATGAGCTGAAGAAGATCGCAGCAGGCGCAAGCTACGCTGATGATCTAGGTATCACAGTGAACGCTGGGCACGGTCTGACATACCACAATGTGGCGCCAATTGCGGCGATTCCAGAAATTTTTGAGCTTAACATCGGTCACTCGATTATTGGCCGAGCGGTGTTCGACGGTTTACATAAAGCGGTAGCGGACATGAAAGCCATCATGGTTGAAGCGCGTCGCTAAACATGGCAATTGTAGGTCTAGGAACAGACATTGCGGAGATTGAACGAGTTGAAAAGGCTCTGGGTCGAAGTGGTGAGCCATTTGCTAAGCGTATCTTGACGCAAGCTGAATTAGAGAAGTTTTCAACGCTTAAGCAGCAAGGAAGATTCCTTGCAAAGCGTTTTGCCGCGAAAGAGGCCGCATCTAAAGCGCTTGGAACTGGGATTGCGTTGGGCGTGAGTTTCCACGACTTTGAAATAACCAACGACGAGTTGGGTAAACCGGAGTTAAACCTTGCAGGTAAGGCGCTGGAGATTGCCAAACAAAAACAGGTGGAGCATATCCACCTGTCTATTTCCGATGAGCGACACTACGCAGTCGCAACGGTTATTCTAGAGAGTTAAAGTTTAGCTCTCTAGCTCTCCAAATAGGGCTGAGCGCTCGCAACCACTTTTTCCATCTCATCTTGCAGTTCGAATAACTCAGGTTCAATGTCCTCAATCGCAGCACCTGAACGAAGGGTTTTCTCTATCGTTGCGCAGACATTTTTCAAGCGCGGAACACCACAATAAGAGCTGCTGCCATGTAGCTTGTGTACGTGATGAATGAGCTGCTCAGTATCGAAATGATCATCTTCAAGAGCGCCTTCGACAATCGCGTTTACTTCAGGAATATAATCGACCAACATCTTGAGCATGTCACGTGCTAGATCTTCTTTATTGGCAGACTGTTTAAGGGCGGCTTGCCAATCAATGATCATATTGCTGTGTTCAATTTGAGTCGTTTCTTCCTCTTGAACTTCGATAGTCACAGGGCTTGAAGTAATTTCGAGTTTCTCAAGCTCTTGCTCGCTGGTGTGCGGGTTCCAATGCATCAAGACTTGTTGCAGCACGTGCTCTTCGATTGGTTTGGTTAGGTAATCATCCATACCTGCCTGAAGTAAGCGGTCGCGCTCACCACTCATCGCATGAGCGGTTACAGCTATGACAGGCGTATTTGCGTTGAGCTCAGTTTGTTTGATCTTGCCACACGCGGTTACACCGTCCATATGCGGCATTTGGATGTCCATCAAGATGATATCAAAGTGCTGAACTTCCGCTTGCTTGACGGCATCGACACCATTAGTGCAAGTAATCACACTTTCCACCCGCTCTTGGAGTAGGGCGCTGATCAGCTTCAAGTTAGCTGGGTTATCGTCAACAGCCATCACTCGCAATGGCAATGTTTCGCGGTTTTCTTGTGGGCTTTCAAGCAGAGGAATACTCTCTTGATTAGCCGCTAGGGTTTGCAGCAGTTTTCGACGCGATAGTGGCTTGGTAATACAGTGAATGTGGTATTTCTGAATCAAATGATCTGATAGCGCAAGCGTGGTACTTGGTGTGCCCACGACCACATGAGGTGCGCAGCGCATGGCTTGCTCAACCATCAATTGAACTGACGTGGTGTCGTTATCTTTGCTTGGTGAAAGGTTGAGAAGCACATAGTCAAAGCTTTCCGCCTCTTCTGGCAAAGATGAGCGATAGGTCACTACCAAGCCCTCTTGTACCAAGGTTTGCTGTATAACAGACGCCGCTTGCATATTTGGCTCAACCAACAGCAAGGTGCGTTGGCGTAGCACTTGAGTTTCAATCAGGTCGCTGACTGGCATATCTGTAGAAGAGAGTCGCAGCGTAAACCAGAACGTCGAACCTTGGTGCAATCGGCTTGTTAGGCTGATTTCTCCACCCATTTGGCTGACCAGTTTCTGGGTGATTACAAGGCCTAGCCCTGTACCGCCATAGCGTCTTGAAATGCTGGCGTCAGCTTGGCTAAAGGCTTGGAATAGCTGCGATTGCTGGCGTTCGGAAATACCGATACCTGTATCGCGGACCATAAATTGCAGTTCAACCGAGTCGTCTCGTTGCGAGCGCAGCTCGACGCTAATATCGATGTTGCCGCGTTCAGTAAATTTAATCGAGTTACCGACAAGGTTAGTCAGAACCTGTTGAATACGTAATGGGTCGCCAACCAGTCCGGTTGGGATCTTAGGATCTACTTTCAGTGTCAGTTCGAGCCCTTTTTCGTGGGCGCTGGTGGCTTGGAGGCTAACCACTTCTTCAAGCGAGCCTTGGAAATCAAATGGAATATTTTCCAGAGCCAGTTTACCCGCCTCAAGCTTCGAAAAGTCGAGAATATCATTGATGATATTGAGTAGGTTATTGGCCGATTTTTCGATCGTTTGTAGATAATCCGTTTGGCTATTAGTCAGGGTCGTTTTCAGCATTTGACGAGTGAAACCAATCACACCGTTAAGTGGCGTGCGTAGCTCATGGGACATGTTAGCTAAGAACTCTGATTTAACCCGCGCCGCCTCTTGGGCACGTTTTTTCGCGATATCTAGCTCGACGTTTTGAATTTCCAACTGCTCTAAGGTTTCTCGCAAGTCGGAAGTCGCTTGGTCAATACTGTGCTGCATTTCCACATGGTACTCTGATAGCGACACTGCCATCGCGTTGATACCGTTTTTCAGCGAGTCTAGTTCACCGTGCATTTTGCCTTCGATACGTACATCGAGGTGACCACGACGAATCCGGTCAACCATGTTTTTCATATGCGAAATTGGCCGTGTCACGTCGTACATCAAGCGATAAGCAAAGACTGCAGATAAGCCTAAGCCAATCAACAAGAC
>WJXG01000064.1_pt1 | contig 33560 bp, 30 predicted proteins | sample 9266541 | NCBI WGS metagenome assembly WJXG01 (sample SAMN12697363, study PRJNA563984) | aquatic metagenome | isolation source: water samples from a prawn hatchery tank treated with erythromycin plated on... | place: Australia | collected 2018-10-17 | reverse complement strand
CTTTCTGTTGCTGCTGATCCCAGCTCTGGGTCAAACCGTCGGACCATTTTTATGGTTTATCTTCACGGCGTGGATTTTGGCAATTCAATACTGTGACTATCCATTTGATAATCACAAAGTGCCATTTAATGACATGCGAAACAATTTGAAACAAAAACAGGGCAAAGCCTATAGCTTTGGCGCTTTGGTCTCTGTTTTCACCACAATTCCAATCTTGAACTTGTTTGTTATGCCAATTGCCGTCTGCGGTGCCACCTCAATGTGGGTTGCGGAGTTTAAGGAGTAAGCGAGAAGCGAGAAGCGAGAAGCGAGAAGCGAGAAGCGAGAAGCGAGAAGCTTTGAGGGGTTGGCATTTTGCGTCAACCCTTTTATTTCAATAAATTAAGCAGTCATCCTCAAAAGTGAAGTACGAACGAATTGGGGATCTCTTATGACAAATCGAAAAGTAATGAGATTCCCTACTCCTTCCTGCGTCAGTCTAGGGAATGGCGGTATATAGGGACGCTCTCCTCTCGAAGGGCGCAGCCCGATCTCGACTCTCGAGCGCAGCGTTCTCGTATCCCGGAGGACGAAGTCCGTTCCCAGCCACCACCCTTTCATATCATATAACTATTTAATCCTTTTCTCGTTTTTTAACCTAGCCTAATCTCTATCCTACAAATCAATTCACTAGAACTGCATCTATTTGAAGCGTTTGCTTTGAAATAGACTTGAAACAGAACAGAGATGAAGGATCACACCATGAGTAAAATCTACGAAGACAATTCTCAAACTATTGGTAACACACCTCTTGTACGCCTAAACAAAGTTAGTAACGGCAAAGTACTAGCAAAAGTTGAAGCACGTAACCCAAGCTTCAGCGTTAAATGTCGTATCGGTGCCAACATGATTTGGGAAGCGGAAAAGGCTGGCACACTTAAGCCTGGCGTAGAGCTTGTTGAACCTACAAGTGGTAACACTGGTGTGGCACTGGCTTTCGTTGCTGCTGCGCGTGGTTACAAGCTAACGCTAACAATGCCTGAGTCAATGAGCCTAGAGCGTCGTAAGCTACTTAAAGCACTAGGTGCAAACCTTGAGCTAACAGAAGCAGCAAAAGGTATGAAAGGCGCGATTGCTAAAGCAGAAGAGATTGTTGCTAGCAACCCGGAAAAATACCTACTACTACAACAGTTCAACAACCCTGCAAACCCACAAATTCATGAGAAGACGACTGGTCCTGAAATCTGGGATGCAACCGGCGGTGAAGTTGACGTATTCGTTGCGGGTGTGGGTACAGGTGGTACTATCACAGGTACAAGCCGTTACATTAAAGGCGAAAAAGGCAAAAACATTGTTTCTGTTGCAGTAGAACCTGCAGAGTCGCCAGTGATTGCTCAAGCGCTTGCCGGTGACGAAATTCAACCTGCTCCGCACAAAATCCAAGGTATTGGTGCTGGATTTATCCCTGGCAACCTAGATTTAGAACTTGTAGACCGTGTTGAGGCGGTTACATCTGAAGAAGCAATTGCGATGGCTCGTCGCCTAATGGAAGAAGAAGGTATCCTAGCCGGTATCTCATCAGGTGCAGCTGTTGTTGCAGCAAACCGCTTAGCAGAACTCCCTGAATTTGCTGGGAAAACAATTGTTACAGTTCTTCCAAGTTCAGGTGAACGTTACCTAAGCACAGCCCTGTTTGCGGGCATCTTTACCGAGAAAGAGAACGAACAGTAATATGTGTTCAAATCAATTTTTCGTCTAAAAAAGCCCCATTCAGGGGCTTTTTTGTTGATCCCTGCCTCACCTTTGGTAATATCAGAACTGTTTTATTTCTAGCTTCAAAATAAAGAGCTAGATGAGAATTTCTCTCAATGGCGAACAACAGCATAGACTGGCGACGCGATTGTTAAATTTACAACCAGTATCAGTTCTGACACGAAATGAACGTTATGCGCCTAGCAGAATAGTACATTTACAGTTAAGCTAAATCTGGTTAAGAAACTATCAAAATATAAATCAATTGGGGTATATAACATGTACGAGAAGCAAGTAGAAATCACTGCAGAAAATGGTCTTCACACTCGTCCAGCTGCACAGTTCGTTAAAGAAGCTAAAGCATTCGACGCGGACATCACTGTGACTTCTAACGGTAAAAGCGCTAGCGCGAAGAGCCTTTTCAAACTACAAACTCTTGGCCTAGTTAAAGGTACAGTAGTTTCTATCTCAGCTGAGGGCCCACAAGCTCAACAAGCTGTTGACCACCTAGTTGCTCTAATGGATCAACTACACTAATCCGGTCTCCTATTTTCAAAGCCATTTTGTGAAAGCAAAATGGCTTTGTTGGAAATAGGGCCAAATATAAGCTACAAATATTCGTTAGCGCACTCATTATTCTCCCGTTTTAAAGTTGACCAATTTAAGGTAAGGCTATGATTTCAGGCATCCTAGCATCTCCTGGTATTGCTATCGGTAAAGCACTACTACTTCAAGAAGATGAAATTGTCCTAAACACAAATACTATTTCTGATGATCAAGTAGAAGCAGAAGTTGCCCGTTTCTTCGACGCGCGTAACAAATCATCTGCTCAGCTTGAAACTATCAAGCAGAAAGCACTTGAAACCTTCGGTGAAGAAAAAGAAGCGATCTTTGAAGGTCACATCATGCTTCTTGAAGACGAAGAGCTAGAGGAAGAAATCCTAGCGCTAATCAAAAATGACAAGATGCACGCTGATAACGCTATCCATACTGTTATCGAAGAGCAAGCATCGGCTCTAGAATCTCTAGACGACGAATACCTAAAAGAACGTGCAACAGATATCCGTGATATCGGCACGCGCTTTGTTAAAAACGCACTAGGTATCAATATCGTTTCTCTAAGCGATATTAACGAAGAAGTTATCCTAGTCGCTTACGACCTAACGCCATCTGAAACAGCACAAATCAACCTAGACTACGTTCTTGGTTTTGCTTGTGACATCGGCGGTCGTACTTCTCACACTTCTATCATGGCGCGCTCTCTTGAGCTTCCAGCGATTGTGGGTACTAACGACATCACTAAACAAGTTAAGAACGGCGATATGCTGATTCTTGACGCGATGAACAACAAGATCGTTATCAACCCTTCTGAAGGCGAACTAGCAGAAGCGAAAGCAGTAAAAGCTGCCTTCATTGCTGAAAAAGAAGAGCTAGCGAAGCTGAAAGACCTACACGCTGAAACAACTGACGGTCACCGCGTAGAAGTTTGCGGTAACATCGGTACAGTTAAAGACTGTGACGGTATCATCCGTAACGGTGGTGAAGGTGTTGGTCTGTACCGTACTGAATTCCTATTTATGGACCGTGATGCTCTACCAACTGAAGAAGAGCAGTACCAAGCGTACAAAGAAGTTGCGGAAGCAATGAACGGTGAATCAGTAATCATCCGTACAATGGACATCGGCGGTGACAAAGATCTTCCATACATGGATCTTCCACAAGAGATGAACCCATTCCTAGGCTGGCGTGCGGTACGTATCAGCTTAGACCGTCGTGAAATCCTTCGTGATCAGCTACGTGGTATCCTACGTGCTTCTGCACACGGTAAACTGCGTATCATGTTCCCAATGATTATCTCTGTAGAAGAAATCCGTGAGCTTAAGAAAGCGATCGAAGAGTACAAAGCAGAGCTTCGCGCTGAAGGCCACGCATTCGATGAAGAAATCGAAATCGGTGTAATGGTCGAAACTCCTGCAGCAGCGGCTATCGCGCACCATCTAGCAAAAGAAGTGGCATTCTTCTCTATCGGTACTAACGACTTAACTCAGTACACGCTAGCGGTAGACCGTGGTAACGAGATGATCTCTCACCTTTACAACCCACTATCGCCGGCAGTACTAACTGTGATCAAACAAGTGATCGACGCGTCTCACGCAGAAGGTAAATGGACTGGTATGTGTGGTGAGCTTGCAGGTGATGAGCGTGCAACGCTTCTTCTACTAGGTATGGGTCTAGACGAGTTCTCAATGAGCGGCATCTCTATTCCTAAAGTGAAGAAAGTCATCCGTAACTCTAACTTTGCTGAAGTGAAAGCAATGGCTGAAGAAGCACTTTCACTACCAACAGCAGCAGAGATTGAAGCGGTTGTAGAAAAATTCATCGCAGAGAAAACTCAATAATCAGCTAATTCCAATAAGATAGGCGGCAAAAATTGTCGTCTATCTTCTGAGATTGGTATACTATAATTCGACAGAATTAAATAAAACGTTAGGAGCATGACACAATGGGTCTGTTTGACAAACTTAAGAAGCTAGTATCTGACGACAGCGCAGAAGCAGGTGCAATCGAAATTATCGCACCTCTATCTGGTGAAATCGTAAATATCGAAGATGTGCCAGATGTTGTTTTCGCTGAGAAAATTGTTGGTGACGGTATCGCGATCAAGCCTGCTGGCAACAAGATGGTAGCTCCTGTAAACGGTACTATCGGTAAGATCTTCGAAACTAACCACGCATTCTCTATCGAGTCTGACGATGGCGTTGAACTATTCGTTCACTTCGGTATCGACACAGTTGAGCTAAAAGGCGAAGGCTTCAAGCGTATCGCTGAAGAAGGTCAATCAGTTAAAGCTGGCGACACTATCATCGAGTTTGATCTAGCGCTACTAGAAGAGAAGGCAAAGTCTACTCTAACTCCTGTTGTTATCTCTAACATGGACGAAATCAAAGAGCTGAACAAGCTTTCTGGTTCTGTAACTGTTGGTGAAACTCCAGTACTACGTGTAACTAAGTAATTCCTACTTAGCAACGCACAAAAAACGCAGCCAATTGGCTGCGTTTTTGTTTTCTATCTCTCTCACTTCAAACCCAAAGCATACTTGAGAACCTGTGTTTTAAGAGGTCCGGTATTCTCAGCGATTTTAAGTGCCGCATTCCGAACCAGTTTTAGTGGGCCAATATCGTTACTAAACCCTTTGTAGAACAAATCCATTCCTGATTGCATTAATAGATTATCTGGTCGGCGTTTGCGCTCATACTGCTTCAGTACGGAGCCATCAATAGAGGTTTTACCCTCACACTCCGCAAGCAAGATTGCGACATCTTTAAATCCAAGATTGACGCCCTGCCCTGCCAATGGATTAATGGTATGTGCAGAGTCACCCACCAACACACAATTATTATTGGAATAGGTTTGCGCATGACGACGAGTTAAAGGAAAAGAACCAAACTGAAGCACTTTGATATCGCCGAGTTCAGCAGGAAAATGGGTTAAGACTTCTTCCCTCAATTGTTCAGGCGTCAGCGAACAGAGCTGCTTTATGCGCTTCGGGCTATCATACCAGACTAATGAACCTTGTCCTGTCTCCTGTGATTGAGAAGCTAATGTTGCTAAAGGCAAAAAGGAGCGAGGCCCATGCGGGGTAAATTGCTGCCAAGTAATGTCCTGCTGAGCAAGCTCAGTTTCAACATTAATCAACATACAATGCTGCCTGTAATCCCAAGCGGTAATGCCAATACCTGCCAAATGACGTACTTTAGAGTTCGCTCCATCAGCGCCCACGATCAGTTCAGCGTCGAAGCTCTCTCCAGACGTGAGCTCGACTCTATTGACCTCATCAAACTTGATGCTTTCTAACGTGTCTGGGCAATACAGCGTAATATTTTCGAGCTGCTCTAGTTGTTGCCACAAGCCGAGCTGAATCAGTCGATTTTCAACGATATAACCAAGTTGCTGCATGTTTAGAGCATCAGAGTGAAAACGAGTGCGGCATTCAGGATGCTCCCACGTTTCTAAGCGGCGATATGGGCAGACTCGCATTTGCTCAATCTTTAGCCAAGCGCCAAGTTCATCAAGTATAGAAACAGAATGCTCAGAGATAGCAGAAACGCGAATATCCATTGGCTGCTCTGGAGAAAAAGCTTGTGGCGCGAAACCTTCGACAAGCGCGACTTTCCTACCCTGCTTGGCAAACCCGATAGCAGTAGCCGCTCCAACCATGCCACCACCAATCACTGCAACATCAAACTTGGTCATAATTTATACTTCATCATATTGATTATTTGGCTGTTTTTTATTGTACGTTTTCATTACTAAAATGTAACGAAAAACCTCAGGCGTACTATGGGCAAATCCCTTGATTGATAACGCTTTGAATAGATTTTACAGCAACACTAGTCAGTAGGTTTTTAAACCAGTACAATACGCCGCTTGCCAATCTATAGGCACAAAATTTAGTCATACATTAAACTCAATTGAATGACTTACTGGAAACATTGGGCGATTTGCTCCCTTAATTTAAACTAACGATCGAGCGAACAAAATGAGTAAGAAACTGCTAATTAAAACCTGGGGCTGCCAGATGAACGAATACGATTCATCAAAAATGGCGGATCTACTGAATGCGGCTAACGGCTATGAGCTGACGGAAGAACCAGAAGAGGCAGATGTACTACTTCTTAATACCTGTTCAATTCGCGAAAAAGCGCAAGAAAAAGTATTCCACCAGCTTGGTCGTTGGAAAACGCTAAAAGATAAAAAAGAAGGTGTGGTTATTGGTGTTGGTGGCTGTGTTGCTACTCAAGAGGGTGACCATATCCGCGAGCGTGCGCCATTTGTTGACGTTATCTTTGGCCCACAAACACTGCACCGTTTGCCAGAGATGATCAAACAGTCACAGTCAAATGAAGCGCCTGTTATGGATATCTCTTTCCCTGAAATCGAGAAGTTTGACCGTCTACCAGAACCTCGTGCTGAAGGTGCAACAGCGTTCGTTTCTATTATGGAAGGCTGTTCTAAGTACTGTACTTACTGCGTAGTGCCTTACACTCGCGGCGAAGAAGTTAGCCGTCCTATGGATGACGTACTATTCGAAATCGCGCAGCTTGCTGATCAAGGCGTACGTGAAGTAAACCTATTAGGCCAGAACGTAAACGCGTACCGTGGTCCAACCCATGAAGGCGATATTTGCTCTTTCGCAGAGTTGCTACGCCTTGTTGCTTCTATTGATGGCATTGACCGTATTCGTTTCACGACTAGCCACCCACTAGAATTTACTGACGACATCATCGCAGTCTACGAAGATACGCCAGAGCTTGTGAGCTTCCTGCACCTACCTGTACAAAGTGGTAGTGACCGTATTCTAACTATGATGAAGCGTCCACACACTGCGATTGAATACAAGTCGATCATTCGTAAGCTGCGTAAAGCGCGTCCTGATATTCAGATCAGCTCTGACTTCATTGTTGGCTTCCCAGGCGAAACGGCGAAAGACCACCAAGATACGATGAAGCTAATCAAAGATGTTGATTTTGATATGAGCTTTAGCTTTATCTTCTCTCCTCGTCCGGGAACGCCAGCGGCGGACTACCCATGTGACGTACCAGAGCAAGAAAAGAAAGAACGTCTATACGAACTGCAGCAAACCGTAAACGCGCAAGCTATGCGTTACTCACGCTTGATGTTAGATACTGAACAACGCGTACTTGTTGAAGGCCCATCGAAAAAGAATCTAATGGAACTTCGCGCACGTACAGAGAACAACCGCGTGGTTAACTTCGAAGGCAGCGCAGACCTAATCGGTCAGTTTGTTGATGTGAAGATCACTGACGTTTTCGCTAACTCACTACGTGGCGAATTGGTTCGTACTGAAAAAGATATGGACCTACGATCTATCATTTCACCAACACAGATGATGGCTCGCACCAAACGTGAAGATGAGCTAGGTGTAGCGACTTTTACGCCTTAAGCTTGAAAATAGCTGTATAAGTTACCATCTTAGAGATAGGTAACGATCGCCATTAGAAGCCCGGTCTAAATCGGGCTTCTTTCGAATGGCATATTTTGAGAGGCAACTTTGAGCAATAAAATTGTAACTCTAGAAATCAATCTAGAACCTTCTGATAACCGCCGCTTAGCCAGTTTATGCGGTCCTTTCGATGACAATATCAAGCACTTAGAGCGTCGTTTAGGCGTCGAAATCAGCTACCGTGGCAACTTCTTTACTATCGTTGGTAAACCACATACTAGCGCTGCAGCACTTGAAATCATCAAAACACTTTACGTCAATACCGCTCCTGTTCGTGGCAATATCCCAGACGTAGAACCCGATGAAATTCACCTTGCGATCAAAGAGACAGGTGTTTTAGAGCAAGACCTTGAGTCAAGCTTCGAGCACGGTAAAGAAGTGTTCATCAAGACCAAAAAAGGTGTCATCAAACCTCGTACACCTAACCAAGGTCAGTACCTGATGAACATGGTGACTCATGACATCTCTTTCGGTATCGGTCCTGCGGGTACAGGTAAAACCTACCTTGCGGTTGCGGCAGCGGTAGATGCTTTAGAGCGTCAAGAAATTCGTCGCATCTTACTGACTCGCCCTGCGGTTGAAGCGGGTGAGAAACTCGGCTTTTTACCGGGTGATTTGAGCCAGAAAGTCGACCCGTACCTTCGTCCGCTCTATGATGCCCTATTCGAAATGCTCGGCTTCGAGAAGGTTGAAAAACTGATTGAACGCAACGTGATTGAAGTTGCGCCACTGGCTTATATGCGTGGTCGTACGCTCAATGATGCTTTCATCATTTTGGACGAGAGCCAAAACACCACAGTGGAACAGATGAAAATGTTCCTAACGCGGATTGGTTTTAACTCGCGCGCCGTGATCACAGGTGATATTACCCAGATCGACTTGCCTCGCGGGGCTAAGTCAGGGCTTCGCCATGCCATTGAGGTGTTGAGTGAAGTCGATGACATCAGTTTTAACTTCTTCCAGTCTGACGACGTTGTTCGTCACCCAGTTGTCGCACGTATCGTCAATGCGTATGAGAAATGGGAAGCGAAAGATCAAAAAGAACGCAAAGAGTTCGAAAAGAAACGTCGTGAAGAGCGCGAAGCACAATTGATCGAAACAGCTAAAGCTGAACTTTCAAAAAAAGTACAGGCAGAAACCGCTGAAGGTAAGTCATGAGTATCGAACTAGATCTACAATTAGCGGTCGAAGATGAAAAAGGCTTACCAAGTTTTGAGGATATTCATCTCTGGTTAAGCTCAGCGGTGACAAAATTCCAACCTCAAGCAGAAGTGACTGTGCGTTTGGTTGATGAACAAGAAAGTCACCAACTAAACCATGACTATCGTGGTAAAGATAAGCCGACTAATGTGCTCTCTTTTCCATTTGAAGCGCCTCCGGGTATTGAGATGGATTTGCTCGGCGATCTGATCATCTGCCGACAAGTTGTAGAACGTGAAGCGGTAGAGCAAAACAAACCTCTAATGGCTCACTGGGCGCATATGGTTGTACATGGTAGCCTGCATCTGCTAGGTTATGATCATATCGATGATGACGAAGCTGAAGAGATGGAGTCACTCGAAATAGAAATCATGCAAGGTATGGGTTTTGAAGACCCCTACATTGATGAGAAAGCGTAAAATCGAGACTGTTTTCAACTCGCTTTTACCAACGTGAGCTATCACACATCTGATAGCGTTACTTAAATGAGAAACAATGAACGAAGACAATTCGCCCTCTTCTCTAGAAGGTAAGAAAGAAAAATCTGAAGGTCCGAGTAGAAAGTCCTTCTTCGGACGCCTAGGTCAACTTTTTCAAGGTGAACCAAAAGATCGCCAAGAGCTTGTGGATGTTATCCGTGACTCTGAAGAAAATGACCTGATCGACCACGACACCCGAGACATGCTTGAAGGTGTTATGGAGATCTCTGAAATGCGTGTGCGTGACATCATGTTACCGCGCTCGCAAATGGTTACGGTTGACCGCAGTGACGATTTAGACGCACTGATCAACCTTATCACTGATGCTCAGCACTCTCGCTACCCAGTAATCAGTGAAGATAAAGACCATGTTGAAGGTATTCTGTTAGCGAAGGACTTACTTAAATACTTAGGTTCTGGCAGCGAGCCATTTGATATCGAGCAAGTTATCCGCCCAGCGGTCGTTGTTCCTGAGAGTAAGCGTGTCGATCGCCTACTCAAAGAATTCCGCGAGGAACGTTATCATATGTCTATCGTTGTTGATGAATTTGGCGGCGTATCTGGCCTTGTCACCATCGAGGACATCCTTGAAGAAATCGTTGGAGAAATCGAAGATGAATTCGACGATGAAGAAGAACTGGATATTCGCAAGCTAAGCAAACACACTTTTGCAGTGAAGGCTCTAACCACTATCGAAGAATTTAACGATACGTTTGGGACCTCTTTCAGCGACGAAGAAGTCGACACTGTAGGTGGTATGGTTATGACAGCATTTGGTCATCTACCTTCTCGTGGCGAGGTGGTAGAAATTGAAGGATATAACTTCAAAGTGACTTCAGCAGATAACCGTCGCGTTGTGCAGCTACAAGTTACCATTCCTGACGAAGAGCTCATTGCAGACTCTACTGAAGAGTAACGCTAACCTCCCCTAGGGGAAGAGATAATATATACGATGATAAATTCCCTTTTTCATCGCCTAAAACGGCCGCTTGCGGCCGTTTTTGTTGGCGCATTAACCACACTTGCATTTGCACCTTATCAATTATGGCCGCTAGCGATTGTTAGCCCTGCCATTCTTCTGCTCCTTATCCACCAGCAATCAGCGAAACGTGCACTATGGATTGGTTACGCATGGGGACTTGGTCAATTTTCCACCGGCACCAGCTGGGTTCACGTCAGCATCGATAATTTTGGCGGTATGCCGAAAATTGCCAGCGTCTTTCTCATGGCGCTGCTTGTTGGTTATTTAGCCATCTACTCAGCCCTGTTCACTTGGAGTCTTAATCGCTTTTTCCCTGCGTCAACACGTACTCGATACATGTTAGTCGCACCTGCTCTCTGGCTTATCTGTGACTGGCTCCGTGGTTGGGTCATGACGGGTTTCCCGTGGTTATGGCTAGGTTACAGCCAAATAGACAGCCCATTGGGTAATTTCGCTCCACTTGGCGGCGTAGAGTTTATAACCTTACTAATAGTTGTAAGCGCAGGAGCGATCGCTTATGCCAGCTTACATCGCCAATGGTTACTGCTGCTCATTCCATCAGTGATCTTTATGACAGGCTTTGGTTTGCAGTCTGCTGCGTGGGTAACGCCAAACCCAGAGCAAACCACCAAAGTTGCACTCATTCAAGGTAACATCGCGCAAGAGTTAAAGTGGCAACCAAGCCAACGCTGGCCAACCATTATGAAGTACACCGACCTTACTCGTGAGAACTGGGATGCGGACATCATCATTTGGCCAGAAGCCGCGATACCAGCGCTTGAGTATGAGATTTCCTCTTTCCTAAGTAATCTCGATTCCGCAGCGCGTATGAATAACAGTGCGGTGATAACCGGAATCGTCAATCAAGGCGAAGATAAGAAGTTCTACAACAGTATTCTCACACTCGGTAAAAACCCGAATGGGGATTACAGCTACGACATGAACCTTCGTTACCATAAACATCACCTACTGCCGTTTGGTGAGTTTGTCCCATTCGAAGAAGTGCTGCGACCGATCGCGCCGTTTTTTAATCTACCAATGTCTTCATTTAGCCGTGGTGACTTTGTCCAACCCAACATTGATGCCAATGGCAAACAAATGGCCCCAGCTCTTTGTTATGAAATCATCTTTAATGAGCAGGTAAGACAAAACGTCAATCAAGATACGGATTTTATCCTCACTCTGTCTAACGACGCTTGGTTCGGGCACTCAATTGGCCCGCTGCAACATATGGAAATCGCCCGTATGCGAGCACTTGAGCTTGGTAAACCTGTTATTCGCGCCACCAATAACGGTGTCACAGCAGTGACAGACCATAAAGGTCATATCACAGCCGAAGTTCCGCAATTCGAAACCGCGGTTTTACGCGCCGAGATCCCATCTACATCCGGCGAAACCCCTTACCGTCAGTTTGGTACATGGCCGATGTATTTTTGGGTAGTGCTGAGTTTGGTTATTGGGTGGAGAGCTAGAGAGCTAGAGAGCTAGAGAGCTAGAGAGCTAGAGAGCTAGAGAGCTAGAGAGCTAGAGAATTTTGTGGGTTGGCGCGTGCGTCAACCCTTTTTAAATTACTCTGTCATCCTCAAGAGCGAGGGACGAGCGAGTTGGGGATCTCTAGAAGCGAGTCGAATACATTAAGGGATTCCCTACTCCTTCCTTCGTCAGTCTAGGGAATGACGGTATATAGCGTCGCTGTCCTCTCGAAGGGCGCAGCCCGGTCTCGACTCTCGAGCGCAGCGTTCCTGCATCCCGAAGGACGAAGTCCGTTCCATCTATTTAAGGCTTGAGCGCCTGACGGCTAAACCCTTTATGTCCGCAATTGGTACAAGGGATGATCACCGTTGGGTGGTTATATTGTGTCTTATGTCCACACTCATCACAGACCAATACTCCTAGTCCAATCACTTCGCCAGCCTGATAAAGCCCTTGATGTTCGAGATCTTGGAACAACTCAACCCACTCCACTTTAGTCCGGTCAGTAATATCTAACAGACCCTGCCAAATCGAGTCAGCGACCATCAAATAGAATGGCCCACCTTTGGATTCTTCGTAGTTATCAGCGAACTCTTTCAAATCCGACTTCACGTACGCCGAAACCAAAGCCAACTCATCTTTAGTGAGATCATTGGCGGCTTGCGCGACTTTCCCCGAAGTTTCAATAACATTATTAACTTCATCTGGGCTGTGCTTGAGCGTTTCCACAACGTCTTCAAGCATCTCTTCATAACCTGCTTTTCTTTTTGGCATCGCTGACCTCCGTAATGAATCTCACAAACAAACTCGATATGTCGACTCAAGGTCGCCCCCTAACCATTTAAAGCTAAGGAGAGTATGGATTGGCTATTGTTGTGCACCTTTCCTTTAGGTATTCTATGACGATCTATTTAAGTCTGTTCTAACCGAACTCACAAATTCCAAGATAACCGGACATCATCGATGCAAGAACAATACAACCCGCAAGATATTGAACAAAAAGTTCAACAGCACTGGGACAACAACAAAACCTTTGTTGTAAGTGAAGACCCAAATAAAGAAAAATTCTACTGTCTATCCATGTTCCCTTACCCAAGTGGCCGACTGCACATGGGTCACGTGCGTAACTACACTATCGGTGATGTAGTCTCTCGTTTCCAACGCTTGCAAGGTAAAAACGTAATGCAACCAATCGGTTGGGATGCATTTGGCCTACCGGCAGAAAATGCGGCTGTGAAGAACAATACAGCGCCTGCACCATGGACTTACGAAAACATCGAGTACATGAAAAACCAGCTTAAACTTCTAGGCTTTGGTTACGACTGGAACCGTGAGTTCGCTACTTGTACGCCTGAATACTACCGTTGGGAACAAGAGTTCTTCACTAAGCTTTACAACAAAGGCCTAGTTTACAAGAAGACTTCTTCAGTTAACTGGTGTCCTAACGACCAAACTGTTCTTGCAAACGAGCAGGTTGAAGATGGCTGCTGCTGGCGTTGTGATACTCCAGTAGAGCAAAAAGAGATCCCACAGTGGTTCATCAAGATCACTGAATACGCTCAAGAGCTTCTAGACGATCTAGACAACCTAGATGGCTGGCCTGAAATGGTTAAGACCATGCAGCGCAACTGGATCGGTCGCTCTGAAGGTGTTGAACTTAAGTTCGAAGTTAAAGGTCAGCAAGACCTAGAAGTTTACACCACACGTCCTGACACACTAATGGGTGTGACTTACGTGGGTATCGCAGCTGGTCACCCTCTAGCGGCAATCGCAGCTGAGAACAACCCTGAGCTTGCAGCCTTTATCGAAGAGTGTAAGAACAACAAAGTAGCAGAAGCTGAACTTGCGACAATGGAGAAGAAAGGTATGGCGACTGGCCTTACTGCTATTCACCCATTGAACGGTCGTGAAGTTCCAGTTTACGTGGCTAACTTCGTGCTGATGGACTACGGCACAGGCGCTGTAATGGCAGTACCTGCACACGACCAACGTGATTACGAATTCGCAACTAAGTACGGTCTAGATATCGTACCTGTGATCAAGCCTGCTGACGGCAGCGAGCTCAACATCTCTGAAGAAGCGTACACCGAGAAAGGCGTACTGTTCGATTCAGGTGAGTTCGACGGTCTTGAATTCCAAGCAGCATTCGATGCAATCGCAGCCAAGCTAGAAGCAGAAGGCAAAGGCACTAAGACAGTTAACTTCCGTCTACGTGACTGGGGTGTATCTCGTCAACGTTACTGGGGCGCACCAATCCCAATGGTAACCACTGAAGATGGTGAAGTTCACCCAGTACCAGCTGACCAACTACCAGTGATTCTTCCTGAAGACGTGGTCATGGACGGCGTAACAAGCCCAATTAAAGCTGATAAAGAGTGGGCGAAGACTACCTTTAACGGCGAGCCTGCTCTACGTGAGACAGATACGTTCGATACCTTCATGGAATCTTCTTGGTACTACGCACGTTACTGTTCACCACAAGCTGATGACATTCTAGATCCAGAAAAAGCGAACTACTGGCTACCAGTAGACCAGTACATCGGTGGTATCGAGCACGCTTGTATGCACCTACTGTACTCTCGCTTCTTCCACAAACTACTACGTGACGCAGGTTACGTAACGTCTGACGAGCCGTTCAAGCAGCTACTATGTCAAGGCATGGTACTAGCAGATGCGTTCTACCACGAGAACGACAAAGGCGGTAAAGAGTGGGTTGCTCCAACTGACGTTGCTGTAGAGCGTGACGGTAAAGGCCGCATCACTTCGGCTAAAGACAACGAAGGTCGTGACGTAACACACTCAGGCATGATCAAGATGTCTAAGTCGAAGAACAACGGTATCGACCCACAAGAGATGGTAGACAAGTACGGTGCTGACACAGTACGTCTATTTATGATGTTTGCATCACCTGCAGACATGACGCTTGAGTGGCAAGAGTCTGGCGTAGAAGGTGCTAACCGCTTCCTAAAACGTGTTTGGAAGCTTGTTAACGAGCACGCATCGAAAGGCACAGCAGAAGCTGTTGATGCATCGGCACTGTCTGGCGACCAAAAAGCACTTCGTCGTGACGTTCACAAGACTATCGCCAAAGTGACTGACGATATCGCTCGTCGCCAAACGTTCAACACAGCAATCGCAGCAATCATGGAACTGATGAACAAGCTAGCGAAAGCGCCTCAAGAATCAGCGCAAGATCGTGCAATCCTTGACGAAGCGCTAAAAGCAGTTGTGGCAATGCTTTACCCAATCACTCCGCACATCTCATTCGAAATGTGGGCAGCGTTGGGTCAAGAAGATATCGACAACGCAGCATGGCCAACTCACGACGAGAAAGCACTGGTTGAAGACGAGAAGCTCATCATCGTTCAAGTAAACGGCAAACTACGTGCGAAACTGACTGTACCGGCAGATATCTCTAAAGAAGATATTGAAGCTCTAGGTCTAAACGATGAAAACGTTACTAAGTTCACAGAAGATAAAACGATTCGTAAAGTGATTTACGTACCGGGTAAACTTCTAAACATTGTTGCAAATTAAAGAATAGTTGCGAACTAATCGTCGCTTCTTAAGTCATAAGCAGGGTATATTGTTACCCTGCTTTACTTATCTTAGTGTTTTATCAGCTATTCTAGGTGTTAGAACCCTAAGATAAGTATTCCAATAATCGAGAGCCCTAAATCCATGTTTCGTAGTGCGTCGCGCCTTATTTCATTTTCTTCTGTAAAACTCACCAGTGTTGTTCTAATGGCAAGTTTATTGTCTGCTTGTGGTTTCCATCTACGTGGTGACTACTCTGTTCCTGAAGAGTTAGAAACCATGTCTCTTACCAGCTACGACCAATACAGCAGCTTTACACGTATGATGAAAGGGCAACTGCGTATGAGCGAAATTGATGTCGTTCCGCCAGCCGCTAACATTCCTAACTTACACCTACTTAGCGAAGGTGTGGGTGAGCGTACACTATCGCTTTACCAAAACACTCGTGCAGCGGAAATCGAGCTTACCTTCCGTGCCTCTTACCGCGTGACGGTTCCAGAGCTAGGCTCAAAGACCTTCTCTACCAGCGTAACGCGTAGCTACCTAGATAACCCGTTAACCGCACTTGCTAAGTCAGTAGAACGAGACATGATTGAAGATGAAATGCGTAAGCTAGCCGCTTCACAGATCATTCGTCAAATGGCTCGCTTGAAAGCAGACATCGAAGCAAACGAGCTGTTGGAAGAAGAACAAGAAGCTTTACTCAAAGTGGAAGAAGAGCAATACCGCGTGAAAACATTTTACGCTGAAGGTGCTCAGGGTAACGTCACTTCTGAAGTCCCAGCTAACTAATTACCATTATGCGAATCTTCGCCGACCGTTTAGTGGAGCAGCTTAACAAGCAGCTCCACCCTACTTACCTTATCTTTGGCAACGAGCCACTCCTTATCCAAGAGTCTCGCCAGTCGATTCAAAAAGCCGCCTTTGCACAAGGGTTCGAAGAAAGACACCGCTTTGCTATCGATAGTTCATTTGACTGGAATCTTGTTTATGACAGCTGTCAGGCCATGAGCTTGTTTTCAGCCAGACAAGTCATTGAACTGGAACTGCCTGAGTCAGGAGTCAATGCCGCGATTGCTAAAGAGCTGGTTGCTGTATCTGAACTGCTTCATAGCGATGTGTTGTTAGTCGTCATTGGTAGCAAACTGACCAAAGCTCAAGAAAACGCAAAATGGTTTAAAGCGCTATCTGCTCAGGGTTGCTGGGTGAATTGCTTAACACCTGATATCCAGAGATTACCGCAATTCGTGCAAGCGCGTTGCCGTGCACTCAGCCTCAAGCCAGATCAAGAAGCCGTGCAGATGCTCGCCCAATGGCATGAAGGCAACCTGTTTGCTTTGACTCAAAGTCTCGAAAAACTCGCATTACTCTACCCTGATGGCGTGTTGAATTTGGTGCGTTTGGAGGAATCTCTAAGTCGCCACAACCACTTTACCGCTTTTCATTGGGTTGATGCCTTATTAGCGGGTAAGGCCAAGCGTTCACAACGTATTTTACGCCAACTTGAGGCGGAAGGAATTGAGAGCGTGATACTCGCGCGTACGATACAAAAAGAGCTCTCTCAGCTTCTTAACATGGCGACCCAAATTAAAACTAAGCCAATAGGCCAAGTTTTTGAAAGCTACCGTATTTGGCAATCAAAACGCCCACTGTACTCGTCAGCTTTAAACCGCTTGCAGCCCGAAAAAATCATGCAGCTTCTCCAGTTGCTCGCGCAGATCGAGCTATTGGTAAAAACACAATACGACCAGTCTAGCTGGCCACTATTACACCAGTTGAGTACTGAGATTTGCTTGCCACAAGTGAAGCTTTAAAAAGCGTGATATACTTCGCCGCCGCAAACAATCAACCCTGTGTAAATGCACAACACCAACGAGGACAACACCTTGCAATTTGAAGAGTTAAACAACTTCCTTGCTGACAAAGCTGACGACATGAAAGCTCAAGACATCAAAACTATCGATGTTCAGGGTAAATCAAGTATTACAGACTTCATGATCGTTTGTACTGGTACATCAAAGCGCCACGTTGTTTCTATCGCCGAGCATGTTGCTAAAGAGTCTAAACTAGCAGGTATGGAGCCACTAGGTATTGACGGTGAAGCCGAAGGCGAATGGGTCGTAGTGGATATGGGCAGCACTATTGTTCATGTGATGCAAGAAGAACATCGTGAGCTTTACCAACTGGAAAAGCTTTGGGGCTAAGCGATGAAAATACAGCTCGTTGCCGTTGGAACTAAGATGCCCAAGTGGGTCGAAGAAGGCTTCCAAGAGTATCGCCGCCGCTTTCCTCATGATATGCCACTTGAACTTGTCGAAATAAGCGCCGGAAAACGCGGAAAAAATGCCGATATTGCAAGAATTCTGCAAAAAGAAGGCGAAGCCATGCTGGCAGCCGTGCCAAAAGGCAATCGAATTGTTACTCTCGACATCCCTGGCAAAAAGTGGGATACCCCACAATTAGCGCAGCAACTAGAGAGCTGGAAGCTAGACGGAAGAGATGTGTCGATTCTAATCGGTGGTCCTGAAGGTCTCGCCCCGGCATGTAAAACAGCAGCCGATCAAAGCTGGTCTTTATCAGCATTAACTTTGCCTCACCCATTAGTACGCATTGTCATGGCTGAGAGTTTATATAGAGCGTGGAGCATCACTGCTAACCACCCTTACCATCGAGAATAACGATTAATGTTAAGGAAGCGTACCCGGATAAGGGATTACCATGAAGAAGCACGACTTTTTACAAGTCGTGCTATCGTCGCTTTCATTGGTATTGTGGCATTAGTTGGCGTTTTGATTACTAACCTATACAACATCCAGATCAATCAATACCAAGACTATAAAACTCGCTCTAATGACAACCGCATTAAAGTTGTGCCTATCGCCCCTAACCGCGGGCTGATCTATGATCGCAACGGAAAGCTACTGGCAGAAAACCGCCCAGTGTTTAGTCTTGAGATCACCCCAGAGAAAGTTAAGGATATGGACGACACAATCCGTCGTCTAAAAGAGATCCTAACCATTACCCCCGAGCAGATAGAACGTTTTAAGCGTGAACGTCGTCAAACACGTCGCTTTAAATCCGTCCCAATCCTAACTCAGTTGACTCAAGAACAAGCAGCGAAGTTCTCGGTCAATCAACACAACTTCCCTGGGGTATCGATAAATGCCGCTCTTAAGCGTCACTACCCTTATGGTGAAGTACTTACTCATGTGATCGGCTATGTCTCTCGAATCAATGACCGCGACATTCAACGCCTGATACGTGAAGAAAAAGAAGCAAACTATCAAGCGACACGTGATATCGGTAAACTAGGTATTGAACGCTTCTACGAAGACTTACTGCATGGAACAGCCGGCTACCAAGAAGTTGAAGTTAATAGCCGTGGCCGAGTGATTCGCACCCTTAAATATGTACCCCCTGTTCCTGGCAAAGATATCGTTCTCAACCTCGATATTGATTTACAGCTTTATATTCATGAACTGCTTGCCGATCGTCGTGGCAGCGCAATTGTTTTAGATCCTAAAGACAATGGCGTTTTAGCAATGGTATCGAGCCCAAGCTACGATCCTAATGCGTTTGTACATGGTATTTCAGGTAAGGCCTATAGTGCACTCTTGAATGATAAAAACCGACCGCTGGTTAACCGTGCGACGCTTGGTATTTATCCTCCTGCCTCAACTATCAAACCATTTATGGCGGTCGCGGCACTAGAAGAGGGTGTTATCACCCCTTACACAACACGTAATGACCCCGGTTATTGGAGAATTCCAAACTCAAAAACAAGGCCTTTCCGAGACTGGTTACGTTGGGGACATGGCAAAGTTGATATCGTTAAATCGATCGAGGAATCTGTCGATACCTTCTACTATCAAATCGCTTATGACATGGGCATTGACCGTATATCTCGTTGGATGATGATGTTTGGTTTTGGTGACTATACTGGCATTGATATCCACGAAGAGAGCAAAGCCAATATGCCAACCCGTGAATGGAAAATGGCTCGCCACAGAGTACCATGGTATCAAGGTGACACGATTCCTGTCGGTATCGGGCAAGGCTATTGGACGGCGACACCGATGCAGATAGCCAAAGCGACGTCTGTTTTGGTTAACCGAGGAACGCGCGTTGCACCGCACCTTCTAAGAGCGACAATCGTTAATGGTGATAAATTCGATAAGCACGAACTGTCTACATTAGAAACATACACCTATCCTCCGATTGAAGGCGTGAAAGATCGCTTTTGGAACCTATCCATTGAAGGAATGCGCTTAGCAAACCATGGCAAAAAAGGAACGGCACGACGCGCCTTCTATAAAACGCCTTATATGAGTGGAGGAAAGTCAGGTACCGCTCAGGTCTTTGGCCTCGGCGAAGACGAGGAATACAACGCCGATGAAATTGCTGAACACCTACGCGATCACGCTCTATTTACTGGCTTTGCTCCTATTGAAGATCCAGAGCTAATCGTCACAATCGTTTTAGAAAATGCCGGCGGTGGTTCTTCTCAGGCGGCTCCTGTAGTAAGAAGAATATTTGATCATGTTCTCGTAGATAATGAAGAGGCGAAATAACCATGGATTTGAACCCAGCAACTGGTCAAAACCGCGCTCTGTTTGAACGCTTCCACCTCGATCTCCCTCTATTATTAGGAATATTAGTCCTAATGGGCTTTGGACTCGTCGTAATGTACAGTGCGAGCGGACAGAGTTTAGCCATGATGGACAGACAAGCGATGCGTATGGCACTTTCACTTGGTGTCATGCTAATCCTTGCTCAGATCCCGCCGAGAACCTATGAGGCTCTTGCGCCATTGATGTTTGTCGGTGGCGTTATTTTGCTACTTGGGGTGCTGTTCTTCGGTGAAGCCTCCAAAGGAGCACAGCGTTGGCTGAACTTAGGTTTTGTTCGCTTTCAGCCCTCCGAACTCTTAAAGCTCGCGGTGCCACTAATGATCGCTCGCTACATTGGTAAACGCCCTCTGCCCCCGACTTTCCAGACTCTGGTCATGTCGTTGGTGATGGTGTTTGTACCTACCATCTTGATCGCGAAACAACCAGATTTAGGCACTTCAATCCTTATTGCTGCATCGGGCATCTTCGTTATCTTCTTAGCGGGGATTAGCTGGAAAATTATCTTTGCTGCGGCTTGTGGATTAGGCGCTTTCCTCCCTATTCTGTGGTTCTTCTTGATGCGTGAGTATCAGAAAGTTCGCGTCAGGACTCTGTTTAACCCAGAATCCGATCCCCTTGGTGCGGGTTACCATATTATCCAGAGTAAAATTGCCATAGGTTCAGGCGGTATCTCTGGGAAAGGCTGGCTTCAAGGGACGCAATCACAGTTAGAGTTTCTACCTGAACGCCACACCGACTTTATTTTTGCGGTGATAGCAGAAGAATGGGGGCTGATCGGCATCCTTATTCTCCTTAGTCTCTACCTATTTATCATTGGACGTGGGCTTGTGCTCGCAAGTAAAGCCCAAACGGCTTTTGGTCGTATGATGGCGGGGAGTATCGTTCTCAGCTTCTTCGTCTATGTTTTTGTCAACATCGGCATGGTAAGTGGCATCTTACCCGTCGTAGGTGTCCCACTACCTCTTATTAGCTATGGTGGCACCTCAATGGTGACCCTCATGGCTGGCTTTGGCATCTTGATGTCGATCCATACTCATAGAAAAGCATTCTCTAAGGCAATATAAATGATAAACAAGCAATTATTGCTCACTGCAGCAGCCACCAGCCTGATCTTGGCTGGCTGCTCTTCAGCACCGTCAAAGCGTTACACCATTGACGACGATATTGCCCCTGATGCGCCAATCAGTGTTGAGCATATTGAAGATGCTACACCTATGTATGAATCGTACAGCCTTGGTGGGAATAGCAATTACACCCTAAGGGGTAAAGATTACACCATCATAAAAGAGCCAAAAGGGTTTAAACAACAAGGTATCGCCTCTTGGTATGGGAAGAAATTCCACGGCCACTTAACTTCTAACGGCGAAATCTATGATATGTACTCAATGTCGGCTGCGCATAAAGAATTGCCGATTCCGAGCTACGTCAAAGTCACTAACAAGGATAACGGTAAAACAGCTATTGTTCGAGTCAATGACCGCGGCCCTTTTCATGAAGGGCGAATAATTGATCTCAGCTACGCAGCGGCGTTAAAACTCGACGTGATTCGCACCGGCACCGCCAACGTTGCCATTGAGGTCATCACGGTTGACAGACCAACCCAAGCACACAAACAAGAGGCCTTGCCAAAGTTTGTCGTTCAGGTGGCTTCATCACAACATCAAGACCGAGTTGAAACTTTAGCGCAAGATTTGAGTCAAAAACTTTCGGTTAAGAGTTATGTTAGTTCTGGCGACAAGCTTCACCGAGTGTTTTTAGGCCCATTTAGCGACTATATGCATAGCCAAAAAGCTCTTGAGCAAGTGAAAGATTTGGGTTACACCAGTGCTTTCATAAAATCCCACTAGTCCTCAATCCAGTGTATCCAAACACCTACACTGGCTTGAGAGATTGATTCTGTTAAGATATGGACAGTAAACGATAATTCTGTAGTCAATATGAAAAAAACAACGCTAATTAAATCAGCTTTTGCGTCTTCTATTGCGCTTTCTGCAACTTTCGCATCTTCTGCATTCGCATCACCAATTGTGGTTCCTGACGCACCTCAAATCGCAGCCAAAGGCTACGTATTGATGGATTACCATTCAGGTAAAGTTCTTGCTGAAAAAGAGATGAACACCAAGTTATCTCCAGCAAGTTTGACTAAGATGATGACCAGTTATGTCATTGGTCAGGAATTAGAGCGTGGTAACATCTCACTTCAAGATGATGTCACTATCAGTAAAAACGCTTGGGCGAAAAACTTCCCTGATTCTTCAAAAATGTTTATCGAAGTCGGTACTACGGTAAAAGTTGAAGATTTAAACCGCGGTATCATTGTTCAGTCTGGTAACGATGCCTGTGTTGCAATGGCAGAGCACATTGCAGGTTCAGAAGACGCGTTTGTCGATCTTATGAACGCCTGGGCTGACACCATCGGTATGAAAGACACGCACTTTGCTAACGTGCATGGTCTAGATAACCCGAACCTATACTCAACGCCTTACGATATGGCTTTACTAGGTAGCGCGCTGATCCGTGACGTGCCAGACGAGTATCGAATCTATTCAGATAAAAAGTTCACTTACAACGGCATCACCCAATACAACCGTAACGGTCTGCTTTGGGATAAGAGCATGAACGTTGACGGTATCAAAACTGGACATACGAGCAACGCAGGTTACAGCCTAGTAAGCTCCGCAACAGAAGGCAAAATGCGTCTAGTTGCGGTAGTCATGGGGACTAAAAATGCGAATGCACGTAAATCTGAAAGCAAAAAGCTTCTCAGCTACGGTTTCCGTTTCTTCGAAACTGTTGCCCCTCATAAAGCCGGTGAAACCTTCGTTGAAGAAAAGATCTGGATGGGTAACAAAGATACGGTTGCGCTAGGTCTTGACCAAGATACCTATGTAACCCTACCTCGCGGCCAAGCGAAAAACCTTAAGGCAAGCTTCATCCTTGAAAAAGAGCTAGAAGCCCCAATTATGAAAGGTGACGTAGTTGGTAAGCTATACTACCAACTAGAAGGTGAAGATATTGCAGAGTACCCACTTCTTGCGCTAGAAGATGTGGAAGAAGGCAGCCTATTCAGCCGCCTATGGGATTACATTGTAATGCTGTTCAAAAGCTTCTTGTAATTCGAGTACTTAGCTTTTAAAAGCCGCCTAGTGCGGCTTTTTTGTTTTTCACGCTTTCGACATAGCGCAGAGGGTATCTTGAGTTCATCCTCGATAGACAGTACTATTCCGCGCTGCTAACAACGACTTCCCAACTTGGAGTTTCAAAATGCTGAACATTAATTCAGATGCAAAACTGAAAGACCTGCTTGAGTTCCCTTGTTCGTTTACCTTCAAGGTAATGGGCTATGCTAAGCCTGAGCTTCCTGAAAAGGTTCTTGAAGTCATCCAACGCCATGCTCCAGGTGATTACAGCCCAACCGTAAAGCCAAGTGCTAAGGGCAATTACCACTCAGTGTCAGTCAATATTACCGCAACTTCTATCGAGCAAGTTGAAACGCTTTACAAAGAGCTCGGTGAGATTGATATTGTACGCATGGTGCTATAAAAAATTTGAGTAATTCAATTTTTTTTGAAGGCAGCGGAAGCTGCTTTCTTTTTAGATATCAAACAGATAATTATCCTGCAAAAAGTCTAGGGTTAAAAATGTGTTACTGGTATATAGTCCCTTGACCAGAAGCAGTTTATAATCCGTTAACTTTATTAACCGACGATGGAAAGCGGAATGCAAAACCAGCTTGTTGTGAAACATCTAGGAAGACAAGATTACGAGCCAATTTGGCAAGCAATGCATGACTTCACAGATAACCGGACAGAAGACACCGCTGACGAGGTGTGGCTTGTTGAACACAATCCAGTCTTCACACAAGGGCAAGCAGGTAAGGCGGAGCACCTACTTAATACTGGTGATATCCCTGTTGTTCAGAGCGATCGTGGTGGTCAAGTCACCTACCACGGACCTGGTCAGCTTGTTGCGTACTTTCTGATTAACCTTCGTCGTAAAAAAATGGGAGTACGAGATCTTGTTACTCATATTGAGAATCTCGTAATTAATACCCTAAAAGCATACAATATCGACTCAGCTGCACGCCCTGATGCACCAGGTGTCTATGTAGATGGGAAGAAAATCTGTTCCTTAGGATTACGAATCCGTAAAGGTTGTTCGTTCCACGGCTTAGCGCTAAATGTGAATATGGATCTTACGCCATTTCTGCGTATCAACCCTTGTGGTTATGCTGGAATGGAAATGGTTCAAGTCAGCCAACTTGGCGGACCTGATGACATGACTCAAGTAGAGACAAAACTAGTCGAAGAACTGGTTGATTTACTTAACTATGAACAGGTTGATGTCGACACACAAGCAGGCCACAAGACCAACAATAACGAGAAGTAAGAGAAGCATGAGTAAACCAATCCAAATGGAAAAAGGCGTTAAGTACCGCGACGCTGATAAAATGGCACTGATTCCAGTAAAGAACATGCCTACAGAGCAAAAAGAAGTTCTTCGTAAACCAGACTGGATGAAGATCAAGCTACCTGCGGACAGCCAGCGCATTCAAGATATCAAATCGGCAATGCGTAAAAACAACTTACACTCCGTTTGTGAAGAAGCTTCATGCCCTAACCTTGCAGAATGTTTTAACCACGGTACTGCAACCTTTATGATTTTGGGTGCGATTTGTACCCGTCGTTGCCCATTCTGCGACGTTGCTCATGGACGTCCACTGACTCCAGAAGCAGACGAACCTAAGAAACTGGCTAAAACCATTCAAGACATGAAACTGAAGTATGTCGTGATTACTTCCGTTGACCGTGACGATCTCCGTGATGGTGGTGCTCAACATTTTGCCGACTGTAACCGAGAGATCCGCGAACTAAATCCGAACATTAAGATTGAAACGCTTGTACCAGACTTCCGTGGTCGTATGGACGTGGCTCTTGAGTTGCTAAAAGACAATCCGCCGGATGTTTTCAACCACAACTTGGAGACCGCACCTCGCCTGTATCGTAAAGCGCGTCCTGGTGCGAACTACAAGTGGTCATTACAACTGCTACAGAAGTTCAAAGAGCAACACCCAAACATTCCAACTAAGTCAGGCATTATGATGGGATTGGGTGAAACAAAAGAAGAGATCGTCGAAGTATTGAAAGATCTTCGCGCTCACGGTGTCACTATGCTGACGTTAGGCCAGTACCTAGCACCGAGCCGCCATCACCTACCTGTTGAACGCTATGTTCCGCCGTCAGAGTTTGATGAGCTAAAAGAAATCGCACTTGAGCTCGGCTTTACTCACGCAGCATGTGGTCCATTTGTACGCTCTTCGTACCATGCTGACCTACAAGCTCAAGGCGTAGAAGTAAGCTAAATTACAGTAAGACAATCACTTATCTATGCCTCTCGTTTTTGAACGTGAGGCATATTTTATTTGTAGCGATTTTACTCACCCGCCACAATCCACTACCATATCAAGTATTGAAACAACTTTGATACTAGAACGAAACTCTAGGTTTGATATAATACCTAAATCAAACTTTATTCATGCCAGTAACGTTATGTTCAGATAAATGATGGGATTGGCTTTAAATACTCGAAATATTGGATAGACGCATGAAAAACATTTTTGCTGCCGCTGTTGTGGCTATTACTCTTGCAGGTTGTGCATCTGAACCCACTCAGCAAGACAACTACATGGACGCTTCTTTCGAACTTTGTAACACTGAAGTGAAAACTTATTCAGTCAGTGATGATGGTCGAGTACGCATTGTATGTGCTGATGGCTCTAAGTTTGCTCTTCGCACTGAAGCAACCCTAGACACCATGCGTGATATCAACGCTGACTACTGTAGTGGTGAAGGTCTATCTAAGTTCAACGAAAGCACTAAGTACTACCAGTTCCGTTGTAAATCTGGTGAGACAATCAGCGTAAACAAATAAGCTGAACTAAGATTTGAAACGGCAGCCCAAAGGCTGCCGTTTTTGTTTTCTACCTATCTGAAACAGGTGCTAAGACATTGATTCTGGTTAGTATTGTAGACATAAAAAAACACCTCCAAGCTGGAGGTGTTTTTGATTAAGCTGAAACCTGATTAAGCGTAAACTGGTAGACGCTTACAAATTTCAAGAACCTTAGCTTTAGTCGCTTCGATAACTTCTTCGTTGCCGATGTTATCTAGAACATCACACATCCAGTTCGCTAGATCTTTTGCATCGTCTTCAGTGAAACCACGGCGAGTGATTGCTGGAGAACCTACGCGGATACCAGAAGTAACGAATGGGCTACGTGGGTCGTTTGGTACTGAGTTTTTGTTTACTGTGATGTTTGCTGCACCTAGTGCTGCATCTGCATCTTTACCTGTGATGTCCTTGTCGATCAGGTCAACTAAGAACAGGTGGTTCTCTGTACCGTTAGAAACGATTTTGTAACCGCGCTCTTGGAACTGAGCAACCATAGCTTTTGCATTCTTAACAACGCGTGCTTGGTACTCTTTGAACTCTGGCTCCATTGCTTCTTTAAATGCAACCGCTTTGCCCGCGATGACGTGCATTAGAGGACCACCTTGACCACCAGGGAATACAGCAGAGTTCAGTTTTTTGTACATCTCTTCGCCAGCATTAGACAGAATTAGACCACCACGTGGACCTGCTAGCGTTTTGTGTGTCGTTGTTGTCACAACGTGAGCGTGTGGCACTGGCGTTGGGTATACACCTGCAGCAATTAGACCAGCTACGTGAGCCATATCGACAAACAACCAAGCACCGGCTTTGTCTGCGATTTCACGCATACGAGCCCAATCTACGATTTGAGAGTAAGCTGAGAAACCACCGATAATCATCTTAGGTTTGTGCTCAAGAGCTAGTTGCTCCATTTCGTCGTAGTTGATTTGGCCCGCTTCGTCGATACCGTAAGGAATAACGTTGTAGTGCTTACCAGAGAAGTTGACTGGAGAACCATGAGTCAGGTGACCACCGTGCGCTAGGCTCATACCTAGAACAGTATCACCAGGGTTTAGAAGTGCCATGTAAACAGCACTGTTTGCTTGAGAGCCAGAGTGTGGCTGTACGTTCGCATACTCACAACCGAAAAGCTCACATGCACGGTCGATAGCTAGAGCTTCTGCTTTATCTACGTACTCACAACCACCGTAGTAACGCTTGCCTGGGTAACCTTCAGCGTATTTGTTAGTTAGCTGAGAACCTTGAGCTTCCATTACACGTGGACTTGTGTAGTTTTCAGAAGCGATTAGTTCGATGTGTTCTTCCTGGCGAAGAGTTTCTTCTTGGATTGCTGCGAACAGTTCCGCATCGTAATCTGCGATGTTCATATCACGCTTTAGCATCTGTATCTCCTGACTCAGATTAAGACTTAAAGTTTTAAAAAACTGATTTATGACCTCAATACCGACGTTTTTACCTGACGCAAACGTTTGCATTAAGCTAATGACGCGCATTCTACATAATTTGATCTAGGTCATAAAGAGAAAATTGAAATTTTTCTCATGCAGTTTTTTCATAATGCTTTACAAGGAATGTCATATTGAACATTTCTCGAAATGAAGATTGAGAAAAGTGTCAATTTTATCCTTTACACTCCGTAAAACGATAATTACATAGGTTTACCCTAATTTTCCCTCTCAAGCTACCGAAATCCTCAATTTTTAAATAGTATGCACGCCAATATTCAGCGGTTAAATTTAAAATTGATGGAAAAACACTCAAGAAGAGAAGACTGGATCGCAATTTTGACTGGGACTTTTCTGGTTGCCCAAGGGGTTTTCTTTTTACAATCAGCATCATTGCTCACAGGCGGCACAACCGGTCTGGCACTGTTAGCCAGCCAATTTGTTTCGTTCTCTTTTGGTACACTCTACTTTATTGCAAATTGCCCTTTTTACCTTTTAGCATGGAAGCGGTTCGGTTCTCGTTTTGCTTTTAATAGTGCGATTTCTGGCGCCTTGGTCTCTGTATTTGCCGATCACCTCTATTTAGTGATTAGCTTAGATACCATCAACGAAGTCTACTGTGCAGTCGCAGGTGGTCTTTTGATGGGATTGGGGATGTTGATTCTCTTCCGCCATCGTTCTAGTTTGGGCGGCTTCAATGTTCTATGTCTGTTTATCCAAGATAAATTCGGCATTTCGGTTGGGAAATCTCAACTAGCTATTGATTTTACTATTTTAGTCGCATCGTTTTTCTTCGTGTCACCGCAAGTTATCGTACTTTCAATCATTGGTGCCATTGCGTTAAACCTTGTGTTGGCTATGAACCACAAACCAACGCGTTATAGTGTGAATTACAGTTAGAAACTGGATAACTGGATAACTGGATAACTGGATAACTGGATAACTGGATAACTGGATAACTGGATAACTGGATAACTGGAAAGTTTTTGAGGGTTGATACATGGTATCAACCCTTTTTATTTTGGAACGCTTCGCTATGGATTCGGGATGCGGGAACGAAAAACTCTCGAAGGGCGAAGCCCGATCCCGTTTTCCCGAAACGAAGTGTTCCATAGGGCGAAGCCCGTTCCAAATTCCCGAAGGCAACGCCCGTTCCGGGCCGTTTACTCCAACTCCCCGTGCGAAACACGTGCTTTCACATCGTGGCTTAGTTCTTTGTTTAGCTCAGCTTCCACATGACCAGGCGACTGAGTCGTTGCTGAAATCAAGCGGTACATTGCAGGGATAACGAACAAGGTTACTAAAGTCGCAAAACCCATACCAAAGAAAATCACCGTACCCACTGCCACACGGCTTTCATAGCCCGCCCCCGTCGACATAATCAGCGGTATAGCACCAGCAAGAGTGGTAAATGCTGTCATCATGATTGGGCGCAGGCGACGCGCAGACGCATCAACAATAGCTTTCTCAAACTCAATGCCGCGATCGCGAAGTTGGTTAGCAAACTCGACAATCAAGATACCGTTCTTAGTTACCATACCGATCAGCATAATCATACCAATCTGACTATAGATATTGAGGCCTTGTCCCATCACAAACAGTCCGAGGAAGCCACCAAATACCCCCATAGGGACGGTAAACATAACCACTAAGGGGTTGATAAAGCTTTCAAACTGCGCAGCCAGAACGAGATAAGCCACCAGCAGCGCTAAACCAAACACCACTAAGATACTCGACTGGTTCTCTTTGTAATCTTTTGACTCACCAGAGTAGCTCACGGAAATATCACTAGGTAACTGCTCTATTGCTTGTTGGTCTAAGAAATCGAGCGCATCCCCTAAGGTGTAGCCATCAGAAAGGTTAGCAGTAATGGTCACTGCCTTCTGCTTGTTGTAGTGCGATAGACGAATCGAGGAGGCAACCTCTTCAATCTTAGTGACCGCATCAAGGGTAACTAATTCACCAGAAGCAGTTCGCATATAAATTTGGCTCAGATCCGCGGCATTGTTAAAGCTATTCTCATCACCACGCAAATAAACATCATACTCTTCACCGCGCTCAACGAAGGTCGTTTCACTCTTACCACCCAACATGATTTCAAGTGTTTCAGAGATCGCTTCCACGCTAATCCCAAGCTCGGCTGCACGCTGTTTATCTACTGACACAACTAGCTCAGGCGTTCTTTCCGAGTAGTTGATGTCTGCGCCTTCCATAAATGGCGAATCTTCAGCAAGTTGCTCTAGTTTTTCTGCCCACGTTTTAAGTTCAGCATAATCAGAGCCACCGAGAACAAACTGAACAGGTTCGCTAGAGCCACCACGGAAACCTGGCATAAATGGGAATACTCTAACATCCGCAATACCCGCTAGCGCTTTGCGAACTTCACCCAAAGCTTGCTGTGCGGTGACATCACGATCATTCCAATCTTCAAGGATCATGATAACAAAGCCCGTTTGGTCACCTGCATTACCACCAAAAGCTGGTGATTGAATACTGAAAGACTTCAGGAAACCTTGACCAAGCAGAGGCATCAAGCGGTCTTCAATGATATCCATGTTCGCAGCCATACGGTTGTAACTGGTAGCATCAGCACCGCGAGCGAAAGCAAAGATAACGCCGCGATCCTCTGAAGGTGCTAATTGAGCTGGAACTTGCTGCATTAAGCCCCAACTACCACCGACACACGCCATGATGACAAGAGGCGCCGCCCATTTCCAACTCAGAGCCCCTTTCAGAACCTTACGATAGCCTGATTCAAGGTGGCTAAACATATTGTCGATAAACAGATTAAAGCGGTTTGGTTTAACATTGGCTTTTAGGAGCTTGCTGCCTAAAACTGGCGTCAAGGTTAACGCGATCAACGAAGAGAAGATCACCGACATCGCCAACAATACCGAGAACTCCGTGAACAGTAAGCCGACCATGCCATCCATAAAGGAAATTGGCAGGAAGACCATGACTAGCACCAAGGTCGTCGCTACAACCGCGAAACCCACTTCACGTGTCCCTTTGTAAGCTGCGAGCAGGGGTTTCTCACCACGCTCAATATGGTGGAAGATGTTCTCGACGACCACAATCGCATCATCCACAACCAGACCAATCGATAGGATCAAGGCCATTAAAGTGATCAGGTTGATTGAAAAACCAAAATAGTAAGCGGCGATAAACGATGAAATCAAAGAAACAGGTACCGTTACCGCTGGGATTAACGTCGCTCTTGCTTGGCCGATAAAGATATACAGCACCAAGATAACTAAGCCACCGGTAATAAACAGCGTGCTGTAGACTTCCGCAATTGAACGTTCGATAAACACCGTTGAATCGTAGTCGATGGCTAAGCGCGTTCCTTCAGGCAAGAACTGTTGAATATTCTCGACCTCTTTGTGCACTCTTGTCGCAACTTCAAGCGGGTTGGCATCCGATTGAGGTACGATCCCCATACTTACGTTAACAACACCATCACTTTTAAAGGTCGAGTTTTCGTTCTCTGCGCCAATAAAAACATCCGCCACATCTTTCAGATAGATTGGCGAGTTATCTGAAGCGCGCTTGACGACCAAATACTCAAAGTCTTCAGCTTGGTTATAGCTGCGAGCAGTACGTACAGACATAACGATTTGATCGTTACGCACTTCTCCACCCGGATTTTCAACGTTTTCACTGCGTAAGGCGGTTGTAATATCGGATGCCGTGACACCACGCCCTGCCATTTGGTCAGGTTTAAGCTTGACGTACATCACTTTGTACAAGCCGCCGGAAACATCAACCGAGCTCACCCCAGAGATAAGGCTAAAACGGTCAAGTAGCACTCGGTCAACATAATCGGTTAGCTGAGTCCGATCCATCTCGGATGAACTTAGGTTGATATAAAGAGAGGCTTCACCGGAGCCATTGTTCTTAAAAACAACTGGGTCATCGGCTTCATCAGGCAATGCGCGCTGAGCCCTTGCTACCGCATCTCGAACGTCACTGACGCCCGTATTCAGATCGTAGCCCAGCTCAAACGTGATAGTTATTCTCGAGCTACTATTACGCGTTGTAGAGGAAATTTCATCTATACCACTGATGCCCGAAAGCTGATCTTCAAGCACCGACGTTATCTGACTTTCTATGATGGTTGCCGAAGCACCATCGTAACGGGTGTTGATCGAGACCACAGGGCTTTCGATGTCTGGCATCTCGCGCACCGCAAGCTTGCTAAATGAGACGATACCAAACACACACAGTAGGAGGCTGAGTACAACCGCAGCAACAGGTCTCTTTACTGAAACATCAGATAACAGCATTAGTTAGACCCTTCTTGGCTCTTTTGCGCGTTTTTAGGACGACCATCGCTGCCTAACTCAGAAACAGCGACACCATCACGCATATTGACGATACCTTGCACAACGATCTTATCGCCGATAGAAAGCCCTTCTTCAATCACCACTTGGTTATCGACGCGCGCACCCAAAATGACTTCTGTACGTATTGCCGTACCCTCTTCATTTACGACATAGACGAAGCGCTTGGTTCCTGAATACTCGAGAGCTTGAACCGGAATAATGGGCGCTTCAATGGCAGGAAAGTCCATTGCAGCCGAAACTAACATCCCCGGTTTTAACTGCTGCTCTGGGTTAGAAAACTGAATACGAACTCGCAAATTCAAAGTTTCTTGGTTAATGCGAGAGTCTATACCGACCACTTCACCATTGAAGGATTGACCTTGCCAAGCTGCCGTCGTTGCAGTGACTTGCATACCATTAGAAAGTTGCGACAAATAACGCTCTGGCACTTGCAGATCCAAACGCATGATCGATAAATCGTCTAAACTCAGTAGCTCTGTACCTGCGCTCACCATCTTACCGCGGCTAAAATCGATAAATCCCACCGTTCCTGAAAAAGGCGCGCTGATATGTAAATCGTTAAGATCAGCATTAGCGGCATCTAAACGCGCTTTGGCGATGTCGACACTTGCCTCTTGCGCATCAATCTCTGTTTGAGTAATCGCATTACGCTTAACCAAACGCTCAAATTCTTTAAGTTTACGTTGCTCATCTTTCAGATACGCTTTTGCTTCAGCCACTGAAGCTTTAGCTCTGTCATCGTCAAGTTGAATCAGCAGTTGACCTTCTTGAACAACCTGGTTGGCTTTAACGGCAATCACGTCAACTTTACCAGCCACTTCAGGAGAAATGATAACGGACTGCTCTGCATCCAATTTACCGACGAGTACAAGAGACTGGGATACTTGATGGGTTTGTACTTGCTCAGTGACAACAGTTACCTTCGATGGGCCTTGTCTCTTGGCATACGATGCAGGAGCAGCAGCCAAAATAGACAGAGACAATAAACTCAGAACAATTTTATTTTTCATGGTTAGATTCTGCATAGATAAACTAGACATATTGTATCCGGTAATTCGCATTCTGAACGTCAACTAATGTAAAGAGCGAGAAATATTATGTAAGTAAAGCCGTTGATTGTTTGAGCTTTATGGTTAATTCCTGCCATCTTTGCCCAAAAAGGCATCATTCAATTCAAAATTATAAGAAAACGCTTTACAGCTTTTACGAGTTTGCTATGATGCGCTCCGCACTTGAGAGATGCGTTGGGAAAACATCACTTAAGCCTATTCCTTGATTGAGAATAGGAAAACACCCTGGAGGGGTTCCCGAGTGGCCAAAGGGATCAGACTGTAAATCTGCTGGCACTGCCTTCGATGGTTCGAATCCGTCCCCCTCCACCATATTTCTTCTTATGACTGCTCTGAGTGGATAACCCGTTCAATAAGTTGTGAGAAACACTTGAATAATGTGTTGGGAAAACATTACCAAGTATAAAATACCCTGGAGGGGTTCCCGAGTGGCCAAAGGGATCAGACTGTAAATCTGCTGGCACTGCCTTCGATGGTTCGAATCCGTCCCCCTCCACCATATTTTCTTATAATAGTCTGTTCGGTGGATAAGCCGTTAGATATGTTGTGAGAAACACTTGAATAGTGTGTTGGGAAAACACTACCAAGTATAAAACACCCTGGAGGGGTTCCCGAGTGGCCAAAGGGATCAGACTGTAAATCTGCTGGCACTGCCTTCGATGGTTCGAATCCGTCCCCCTCCACCATAT
>WJXG01000059.1_pt1 | contig 39011 bp, 31 predicted proteins | sample 9266541 | NCBI WGS metagenome assembly WJXG01 (sample SAMN12697363, study PRJNA563984) | aquatic metagenome | isolation source: water samples from a prawn hatchery tank treated with erythromycin plated on... | place: Australia | collected 2018-10-17 | reverse complement strand
GTCGAAGGTGTGAGCATTAACGACCAAAATATTGCCCGTGAAGTGGAGTTAGACGTTTACGACAACTAATCCCTTCTACGCTTAAGAAAAAGTGTCACTTCGGTGGCACTTTTTCTTTTCACCTTACTTTGCTTCCCAAGCTCAAACCAACAAATTCTCAGCCAAAGCCTTTTCTCTCCGTTACACTTTACCTATGTTCCACAAAATTGGTGACGACTATGAAAAAACGCAACCTCATTTTGTTAGTCTTGTTTTTTGGTTCAGCCACGAGCTTAGCTAGCGTTATTGATCCTGACTGCGATGCAGAAAAGGCAGCTAAAGCCGCTGCGACAAAAGCCGTGGTTGGTGTTGGGGGTCGCTGTACGCCTAAAGAGGCACTGAAAGATACCGCAGTTGATGCAGGAAAAGACAAATTGCCAGATGAAGGGATGGCGGGTAAAGCTGTTGATGCAATGACACCGGAAAAAGAGAAGAAAACGGTGAAAGACGTAACCAAAAAGCTCAATAAAGATTGATACCTACATCATAGATGTTTGAGCGTAGAAAACATTTTCCTAGAATAAAGTGGTGATTTACCAGTTGTTTGAAGCACACGTCTAATCTTGGTTTTTCATATTCAAAAACCTGCATTTGACCACACACTATTTTTACTACACAAGTTCAAAAATTAGTAATAGTTTCTCCTAACTTTGAGACTTTGAGTCTAACTAAATGCGCAATGCATTGCATACGGATTGCTTGCCTATATTGTACACATACTATATCGGTTTAACGATGGTTAGAGGTTATAGTGAACAGACTCTAAAAACCGAACTGTAGTTCAATTGGCGGTACTGACTGGCTTAGATGTCGATTTGAGTTCATCAGAAACAACAGAGAAAAGGTTTTGCCTATAATCACAGGTCTCATTTTGTATCGACAGCTCAATAGACTCGACCAAAGAAAAGTCCTTGAGCAGGTACAGGCTTTAGGGAGTTCGAAATTTTTCGGTAAGATTAAAATGCTGGTAGCGCAAAGTATTGCAAAGCCAATGTGGAACCCTTGGAGCCTATCAGATGGTGAGCTGCGCCAGTATTTTAATACTCATAAAGCAGTTGCAAATTTCCTTTCTACATGGTTTATCACCATCGATATTAAACTTGAGGTCGGCTTTATGGCAGCTGTTATATACGCACTATCAAAAGGTCAAGGGGCTGCATTGATTAAAGAAATGGCTTCAGTGCACATCGCTGAAGAGACTTTCAAAAAACTCAGCCTCTCATCAACTGCACAACAAGCTGGCGCGAGAGCATTTTTTGTAGCTGTTATTCTCGCTAGTGTACTCAAAGGCTTTAACGAGGCAGATGCGTTAGCTGCAAAGAAAGAGTTGTTACGACGTAACATGCTTGGAATAGAGGATTTGTAAGCTATGTTTTGGATACTGGGTCTTTTAGTTTCCTTGTTTATCATGTACTCGGATTACGCGCATTACTTCTATACCAAGCGACATGGAAAGAAATCTAGGGTTTCTCGCTTATTTAGCTTGTTGATCACGGTAACGCTTCCTATGATTGCGACTACCGAGATTTTGAACGATCTTAATGTAGAGAAAACCAGCTACCAAGTGTGTGTAGTTTTAGTCTCAGCTTTAGTTGGCCTTCTGGTCTGCTTGTCGGAACAGTATCGTTTTAAGTCAGAAAGAGATTAGTGGAACCGGGTTGTCCAGCTATCACCAAAGGCATCAAATTGGTGCCTATTTTATTATTGGTTTATTAATAACTGATCTGGCGAGTAAGGCCGGTTCGAATATCTTCTAACGTTCACCTTCGAGCACGAGACCGCTATCATGACTTCTTTAATGAAAAAAAGAGAGCCTTTTGACTCGGGGATTTAGAGCTCTTGAACGTCTGAATGCGCATAGTTCATACCCTCTATTGAGACGTCGGAATTATTCGCTGTACCGTGATAGAAAATTATTTATGTATTGAAACACATATACCTTGCTCGTGAATATCTAGCTGTCTCGGACATCTCAAATCTAACCTCAACTTATATCCAAATGAATTTGTAGTTTGTATCACCAACTGCTCATAGTTTATTTAACAATTAACAACGAGTTCATGGGGAGCTAATACAAAAAAGAGCGCCGATTGACGCTCTTTCCGATCTCTAATAGATAACCAATTATGCGGTCTCTGCTTCACCTATCCAATGATAATGGTGGTTGGCTTTTTTCCCCACTAAACCGAGCTCTGCCAATTCTTCAAATACCTTGTCTACCTCTTCCGCAGACAGCCTAAACTGTTTAGCAACGGCTTTTTTGGTACACGTAATTTGATGCGTTTTAAGTGCATCGCTAACTTGCTCTAACAAGGTTTTCGGTTCCTTTGGTTCTTCTGGCTCCGGCGCTGCTGGTATTTCTTGCTCTTCTTCCTCTTTTATATGAGGAAGATAACCCGCAGGCGCTGGATCTATATCGCGAACTGTTTTCAATATCATGCCCTCATTTCTGCGATAGAAATATCGGAACCGTTGCTCTTCACCAATCAAGCCAACAAAAAATGCAGCAAAGAAGTCCAAAAGAATCGAAAGAAATACAACCAAGCCAAGCTGAGCTTGCTGAGAGGTGGTACCAAATGCGTTGGCTAGGCTATCAATCAAACCAATCACTGAGCCTTGCGTCACCGGCGGTAAACTATCACGCTCCATAGCCAAGCGTTGCTGCTCTTCACGTAAGGTTTTGTTTTGATCCTGAATGCGAGTTACACCAGTCGCGATACGCTCCATCTCGATGTATTTCTGCGCTGCCATATTGTTGAGATCAATCTGCTTATCGATTGCCGCAATCTGACGATTAAACGCTTCCACTTTCGCCTGCTCTACCGAAATATGACTTTGTGCACTATTGGTTGCACTATTAATGCCACCAATACTACCGCCAATGGAAATCGCAGCTAAGACTAAATAAAACACGAGAGCGGTTGCTGCTCCTGTGTAGTTGCGATGGGCTCGGCGCTCACCGTATTCATACCAAGCGTAAAATTTACCCGCTTCAAAAATGATCGCTAAACCACCAAATAAGGTTTGCATCATCGGATTTTCGTCGATAGACAAAAATAGCAATAGAGAAAAAATAGTCGATGCTAAAATCGCAGCACCAGTGAATGCGTATACACTCACCATGGCAAATCGACCTTTAGGGTATCGATATCCAATCTGTTGTTCGTATTTCATTTGAGAAATTTCTTAAGATTAATCGCCCCTCCTACTAAGTAGGACGGACGTTTCTGGCATGTACAAAGGGGCGCAGAATACCGTATCCTTTATTAAATTACTGTCATAATTCCGTTAATGGAAAACAAGTGAAGATTCGGTGGGCATTTTGAATCGATATCAGCCAAATCTAGCACGTAAAAACACCACCACGACACCCACTAACCGAAGCTTCAGTGTCATATAAGAGAGATTAATTCGGTATCGTCAAAAGCGACTAGGCAAGACTGACAAGTTGAATTGGAGGTTGTGAATGTCAGCCGAATCAAGACATTAAAGCGTTAAAAATAGACAATAAAACAAATAACGCACACTTGCATCACCTTTTAGTAAACTGATAATTACATTGTTTGGTTAATTTGTTAGTATCCCGCACCGAAGAAGATAAGCACTCAATTGTATGGAAAACACTCTAATACAGCACAAACACCATCGCTTGCACGCTATTGCGGTTATTATCGCGGTGTTGTTTCAGTTGTATTTAGCGTCCACAGCCGCTCTTAACCCTACACAAGTTCACAGCACAACTTGGCTCAACAAAGTCCAAAGTGAAAAGGTTTTACTGTGTACCGCAGATGGTTTCAAATGGGTGGATATCAATACGTTGATTGAGGCTAACGCTCAATCTTCTTCTAAGCTCATCCAAGATCTTAACTTACACGACGGCTTTCAGTTTGAATGCCCGCTTCTTCAAGCTGTTCAATTCTTTCTTTTGGTTGCGATTGGGCTTTACCTGACAACCATCCATTGGCTGCGCCGAGTAAAGTGTGCACTGACGACTTATCACTTTTCAAAATGCGATAAGCTCGTTTACAAACACATCGCGCCTAAGCACTCTCCGCCGAGTGTTTTTCCTGCCTAACAGGCATCTAATCATTAACAACTTTATTCAAAAATAACGATGACTCTGTTTGTTGTCCATTCAGAGAAGCTATTCATTCAAAAGGAAAAACACATGCTTAAATCATTTAAAACCGCCGCTATCGCGCTTATTGCTGTCATCGCTAGCCCACTGAGTTTAGCGCACGATTATGAAGCAGGAAAAATTCATATCGACCATCCATGGAGCCGCGAAGCGCCACCAAACGCACCTGTTATCGGTGGTTTTTTTCAATTAACCAACCACGGTGACAGTGAAGATGCATTGATCGCAGCAGAAAGCCCAATCGCAGGGCATGTCGAAATTCACACGCATAAGAAAGAAGATGGTGTGATGAAAATGATTAAGATTGACGAAGTGCGCGTTCCAGCCAATGACTCAGTGTTGTTTAAGCCAGGCAGCTTCCATTTAATGATTTTTAACCCAACACAAACTCTTAAAGAAGGCGACCGCTTCCCTATGACGTTAACATTCAAAAACGCGGGTAAAGTGGAAGTAGAAATGGCGGTTGAAAAACAAGGTCACATGGAAAAACACATGCACCATTAATGACGTAAACAAAAGTGCCCGCTGATTTAGCGGGCATTTTTATCTCAGCTTAGTCAAAATCATTATTCCGGTAGATCCTAACTCGACTCTTCAGAATAATGGTGATGAATAACGCTCGGCGAAACGGGGTCACATATCATAACAGCGTGCTCGGGCAAGAGATTCTAAATCACGCTCGTCCCTCGCTATTCAGAATGACCTTGAAAGACTTAAGATCCTAAAAAGGTTCCCTACCCGCTTAAAACTCAACCTCTCGACAAAGTTCTCCAACCATCACTTGGCAAGCCTGAATGAAATCATAAGTTTGGCAACAAAGACCCACGGTTAATCAGCTTTCTTTCTACTTGAAACAAACCTCAGCCCAACGAGCTAAGCCGGCAGCTATATGCTCGATTGTTTATATATCCCGATTCTCCTGATTAGATACAAATCATGCACGACCGTAAAAGTCGATATATGCCACTGGATGAGTCAGCATCTCAAAAAAGTACGTGATCGACTTCTCATTGTTGGTGTTTCTCTGTTTATTAAAACCATTTGTATTACAATAATACTCTATGTTAAATAAAAAATCCTTTCCAACTCTACAAACATGAGAGAACACCATTATGTCTACTAAAATTGCATTTATTTCTGGTGCTACTGGCGGTATCGGCTTCCAAGTAGCAAAGCGTCTTGGTCAGGATGGATACACGGTCATTCTAAACGGCATTGAAGATGAAAAAGGTTCGGAGTGTGTCTCCAAACTACATAACGCAGGAATTGAGGCTGAATACTACGGTTTTGACGTTACAGATGAACATGCCGTCGATGAAAACATCAATGCTATTGGTGAAAAATACGGCAAAATCGATGTTGTCGTTAATAACGCAGGTGGTCTTGGTGGTCGTAGTCCTATTGAAGGTATGGAAACTGCTTTTTTCCGTAAAGTCATGGCTTTAAACCTCGATAGTGCATTCTTCGTATCACGCGCAGCGATTCCATTTCTAAGAAAGTCTGATAATGCATCAATTATCAACTTCACTTCAAACGCTGCTTGGAATGCAGGTGGTCCAGGTGCAGGTATTTACGGTACATCAAAAGCCGCCGTTCATACATTAACTCGCGCTTTAGCTAAAGAGTTAGCTCCGGCTGGAATTCGTGTCAATGCAGTATCTCCTGGCACTATCGATACACCATTCCATGCTCAAATCAAAGCAACCAAGCCTGAAGTATTTGCTTCTTGGGCAGACAGTATTATGCTTGGACGCCTAGGCCAGCCAGAGGAAGTCGCCTCTGCTATCTCTTTTCTGGTAAGTAAAGATGCATCATTCATTACCGCAGAAACACTGCAAATTGGTGGTGGTCAAGCTTTAGGCATTTAGTACCAATAAGTCTTTTTACCTATCAGTAAGTACGCTTTAGTACTGATTTGATAACGGCCGCAGTATGTTTGTACTGCGGCTTATCCTTATACCACCTCGCCTTTCACCCCATCTGGAACGTTTCACCCATTTTTGGTATAGACAGTATTCCTCTAGCTGAAACAAAATCACTTGTATTACAATAAATCTTATTTTTACGTTATTTAAGCCTCCTAAAGGATTTGTTCACGATAAAATGGAAGCGTGATGAATCCGCTTTTCTTATATACACTGATGAATAAAACCCCCACAAACCTTACTTACATCTCACTTTTAGAAAAAATTCATCCCAAGCCCGCTATGCTCATAATTTTCAATTGCAAAAGCCACAATAGTCATTATGATTACCAACAAGCAATATAATCATACAATAGTATTTTTGGAGTTAAAATGACTAAACCTATCATTGGTTTCATCGGCCTAGGCTTGATGGGCGGAAACATGGTTGAAAACCTACAGAAACGTGGTTACGAAGTTGCTGTAATGGACCTCAATAAAGATGCTGTTGACGCAGTACTAGCTCGTGGAAACGCTTCTGAAGCTTCTTCAGGTAAAGAGCTAGCAGAGAAAAGTGATATCGTGATGCTGTGCCTAACAACATCTGAAGTTGTCGAAAAAGTTGTTTACGGAGACACTGGTGTTCTAGCTGGCATGTCAGAAGGTAAAACACTCATCGACTTCGGTACATCTATTCCAGCTTCAACGAAGAAGATTGGCGCTGACCTTGCTAAGAAAGGGGCTGGTATGATTGATGCGCCTCTAGGTCGTACACCTGCCCACGCAAAAGATGGTTTACTGAACATCATGGCCGCAGGCGACGTCGAAACATTCAATAAGGTTAAGCCCGTACTGGACGATCAAGGTGAAAACGTATTCCACCTTGGCGCACTAGGCTCTGGTCACGTAACTAAGCTTGTGAATAACTTTATGGGTATGACAACCGTAGCAACCATGTCTCAGGCATTTGCTGTTGCTAAACGTGCTGGTGTTGATGGTCAACAATTATTCGACATCATGTCTGCAGGACCATCAAACTCACCATTTATGCAATTCTGTAAGTTTTACGCCGTAGATGGCGAAGAAAAACTAGGCTTCTCTGTCGCAAACGCAAACAAAGACCTCGGTTACTTCCTTGCTCTATGCGAAGAGCTTGGTACAACTTCCCTAATTGCAGAGGGCACTTCTAAGAGTCTACAAGCGGCAGTTGATAAAGGCCTTGGTCAAAATGACGTTCCAGTCATCTTCGACTACTTTGCAGAGCTAGAAGCTTAGTCACACTCAGTTGCAACTATAAGCCCAGCAACCAATGTGGCTGGGCTTTTTTGTTTTTCCTCTTCCCCAGACGCTCATCACTCCTTGATACTCTAGCCACTCCTTTAAAGTTTTGCAGGGCAGCCTCTTCCAATTCTCTTATATATTTTCCACTCACACTTCAAAACCTCTCTCCTATTTCTGGCGTACGCCTCATTAAAGCTACGTCTGATTTAATGCTTTTTCTTTGCTAAGAAGGCACACATATTTATTTAAATAGACAAAGCATCAGGTTTGGGGTGTAAAGTGTAAACACGGCATGCAAAGAAAGTTAGATTGCTTTTTCGCTTTAGGCTGACGACTCTAATGTGAATATAGTCGCACCTTATTGGGAGTTCCCCAATACAACGAATAACAACAAACGATGCGCCACGCTTTCTCAGTCAGCTTGATCAAGAAATCCCACGGCTTTAACACCGCGGGATTTTTCATTGAGAGTCTTTAACTTTGGTTAGCTTTTCGCGTTAGCTAACTTTGGGCTTTTAGGCCCTCGGGCTGCGTTCACCAATAGAACACCCACCGAGAGAACAATCGCACCACACAAGATAAACAGTAGTCGACCAGATGGTTCATTTGGAATTAGAGCCATAGCTAGGATACCGAAGCCCGCTACGCTGATAAGCTTACCAAGCATGCCGCGCTGTTTTGTATCTAGGTTCTGCTGCTCTTCGCTGTCAGCCACAAGTGGCGTATTCCAGTTCTCGAACAATTGCTCCACTTCTTTCTCACGTTCAGGTGATAGACCTTTGTAGAAGCGCGTTGTCAGCAAGAAGAAACCACCGGTGAAGATAACGTGTGCCGCTAAGCTCAAGCCAACTTTCAGATCTGCCCACTCACGTCCTGTAAACGCTTGCTCTAGACCGAATAGGCGCTCTACATCTTCTGCTTGTAGTGAGATACCGAAGATGTAAGAAACAAAGCCACCAACAACCAGTGTTGCCCAACCAGCCCAATCCGGCGTCTTACGAATCCACATACCAAGTAGTACAGGAATCAGCATTGGGAAGCCAATTAATGCACCGACGTTCAGTACGATATCGAACAGGCTCAAGTGACGTAGTGAGTTAATGAATAGACCGATACCAATGATGATGAAGCCCATCACGATAGTCGTTGCTTTACTCACGATAACCAGTTCTTTTTGCGACGCTTGTGGACGCACAATCGGGCTGTAGAAGTTCATCACAAAGATGCCCGCGTTACGGTTAAGACCAGAGTCCATTGAAGACATGGTCGCCGCAAACATTGCTGACATCAGAAGACCCACCATACCTGCTGGCATTACGTTTTGTACGAATGCTAGGTATGCTGCATCACCACCTACTGAGCCGTATTGCTCTGCGAAATCAGGCATAAATGCCGCAACGTACCAAGGTGGTAGGAACCAGATGATAGGACCAACAATCATCAGCACACATGCAAGACCTGCAGCTTTACGTGCGTTTTCACTGTCTTTTGCACATAAGTAGCGGTAAGCGTTGATGCTGTTGTTCATGACACCGAACTGTTTAACAAAGATGAAGACAACCCAAAGGATAAAGATACTGAAGTAGTTCAGGTTGTTACCCAGCATGAAGTCGCCGTGGAAGTTCGACACGATGTTGCCAATACCGCCACCATGGAAGTATGCCGCCACCGCACAAGTGATCGTCACTGCCATGATAACCAGCATCTGCATAAAGTCAGATGCAACAACCGCCCAAGAGCCGCCTGTTACCGCCATTAGCATTAGCACTAAGCCCGTAACGATGATGGTCGCTTCCATAGGAATGTTGAAGACCGCTGCCACGAAAATCGCAAGACCATTCAACCAAATACCGGCCGAGATCAAGCTGTCTGGCATACCAGCCCAAGTGAAGAACTGCTCTGAAGTCTTACCAAAACGTTGACGAATTGCTTCAATCGCCGTCACTACACGTAGTTGGCGGAACTTTGGAGCAAAATAGAGGTAGTTCATAAAGTAGCCAAATGCGTTGGCTAAGAATAGGATTACAACAACGAAACCGTCGTTGAACGCGCGTCCTGCGGCACCTGTAAACGTCCATGCTGAAAATTGCGTCATGAAGGCGGTAGCACCTACCATCCACCATAACATCTTACCGCCCCCTCGGAAGTAGTCACTGGTCGAGGTAGTGAACTTACGGAACATCCAACCAATTGCAACTAAGAAGAAGAAGTAGGCAAGAACAACAAGAGTATCAATAGTCATTTTTTCAGCCTTTCAAGTTTGATCATTTTCTAACGTCTAGACTACTCTCCTCACAACTCTATTTGTACTACAATAAGTTTTAATTGTGATCTAAAGCATAAGTTATTCAACGAAAAAAATACGTAAAACCCCTTAATTTCTTAGACCAATGGCTTTCTAGGAGATAATTGCCATTCAGAACACCTCAATATATTGTAATACAAATTGTCTAATTGAAATTTATTAGAGTATGGAATATTTTTCTTCTTCGCGCTTTGTCTGAAGATCAAAAATGCGCGGCATTTCTTTAAAGGAAACGTAATGAGATGTTTCGAAAAAATTTGATAGAAAGTAGGATTTATATGAATGCGATTCTTAACTCTCGCCTCTTTCAAACTTTCAAACACAAAAAAGCGAGCACTGAGGCTCGCTTTTCATTCTTTCGCTAGTTTTATCGGGGTGTTACGACACTTATGCTACGTGAGCTACTGCGTCGCGAACCAGTGTACCCAGTTCATCCCACTTACCTTCATCGATAAGTTTTGTTGGCACCATCCAAGTACCGCCACATGCCAGTACTGAAGGGATAGACAAGTATTCGTCTACGTTACCTAGGCTCACGCCACCTGTTGGCATGAATTTCACTGGGTAAACCGCCGTTAGTGCTTTAAGCATACCAACACCGCCAGATGGCTCAGCAGGGAAGAACTTAAGTGTACGCAGACCCATTTCCATCGCTTGCTCAACTAGGCTTGGGTTGTTTACGCCAGGTACGATAGCCACGCCTTTGTCTAGGCAGTATTGAACCGTGCGAGGGTTAAAACCTGGGCTTACGATAAAGTCCACACCAGCTTCGATCGCTTGGTCTACTTGCTCGTTAGTTAGGATCGTACCTGCACCGATCAGCATTTCTGGGAACTCAGCGCGCATAGCACGAATCGCTTCTGCAGCACACTCTGTGCGGAACGTGATCTCTGCGCAAGGCATACCGTTTTCAACCAAGGTGCGACCCAGAGGGATCGCATCTTCTGCTTTGTTGATGGCAATAACAGGAATTACTTTTAGGTTTGCTAATTGTTCGTTTAATGTCGTCATAAGAGTGTACTCGTCGTCGTTAACTTGAGTTCAATAAATCACTGCGGAGCGCCGATTACTCAACGCTCCGCAAAAGAATTACAAAGGAAGATCTGGCATCACTTCACGTGGAATGATGGCACCTTTATGTTGAATTACCGCGCCAGCCATACAGTGGCCAGAGTAAGCCGATTCAGCTGCATTACCGCCAGTCAAACGCTTCGCCAAGAAGCCCGCACTGAAAGAATCACCAGCCGCTGTGGTATCAATCACGTTGTCGACTTTGTTTGGCGCCACGTATTGTGCTTCGCCGTTCGCGACAACCAAGCAATCTTTGCTACCACGTTTGATGATGATTTCATCCACGCCCAGTGCAGAGGTTCTCTCGATGCACTGTTCTAGATGCTCGTCACCGTAAAGCATTTGCTCATCTTCAAATGTGAGCAGTGCAATATCTGTGTGCTTAAGGATCTTAAGGTACCAAGACATGGCATTCTCGCGACTTTCCCACAATTTAGGACGGTAGTTGTTATCGAAAACAACCTTACCACCTTGTGCCTTGAAGCGATCAAGGAAGCCAAACAGTTGCGTCTTACCTTCTTCAGTAAGGATCGCTAATGTAATACCGCTCAAGTAAACCGCATCGTACGAGTAAAGTTTGTCGACTAATAGCGGAGACTCGTTTTGCTCGAATAAGAACTTAGCGGCCGCTTCGTTACGCCAGTAGTGGAAGTAACGTTCGCCAGTTTCATCGGTTTCGATGTAGTAGATACCTGGTTGCTTTTCTTTAACGGAAAGAACCAGACTAGTATCGATGCCCTCTTCTTGCCATGCTGATAGCATTTCTTGGCTAAAAGGATCGTTACCCAGAGCCGTTACATAGCTGGTTTTAATATCGTGAGCTTTGGTCAAACGAGATAAATACAGTGCGGTATTCAACGTATCACCACCGAATGACTGCTTTAGCTGACCTTCCTTTTTCTGTAGCTCAACCATACATTCGCCAATGACCGCGATGTTTAATGATTTCATGTTGTCACCTTAGCAACTGAGGTTGCGCTATAGATTATTTTAAGAAGTCTTCACGAGCTGGGTTGAAGATGTCCAGAAGAATGCTGTCTTGCTCTAGTGCAACCGCACCGTGCATCATGTGCTTACGAGCAAAGTATGCGTCGCCTTCTTTTAGTACTTTCTTCTCGCCTTCGATTTCTGCTTCAAAGCTGCCACGTACTACGTAACCGATTTGATCGTGAATTTCGTGAGTATGTGGAGCACCAATCGCGCCTTTGTCGAAACATAGGTGAACCGCCATTAGGTCATCTGTGTAAGCAACAATTTTACGCTTGATACCGCCGCCTAGCTCTTCCCACGGGTTCTCATCTAATACAAAGAAAGAATTCATCGTCATACTCCTAAAAAGTCTCTATTAAAGCGAACCCTACGGCACTTCATTCTTAACCATGCTTTTATTAAAAGGTTCTTTAAAAAAGCGTCGTATTGATAAAAGTGAAACGCGAAGCGAAAGGGTCTGCTGTCGAATTGGTAACGAGCATATCCGATCTATTTTAATTGTCATACAATATATCTAAAAATATGTGATATTCATCAAACGGCGCTCGTTAAAGCATTCCACTTAACGATTGATAACGCCGAAACATCAGTCACAACAAGGATTACCACAACAATATAAATCAATGAGTTAGCTAAATTCGCGTGATTTCACTCTCCCTTTTTGCCACAAAAACTACACCCAAACTTAATATTGTATTACTTTATAGAAAGTTTAAGAAAACAACACACTTCATCTGAGGGTGGTAAAGAAATGACTACACAACCGATTTTGTTGACTGAAGCAGAAGTCGAACTACTAAGAAAGGAAGTCGGAAAGCCGAGCTTAATGGGCAAATCCATTGAAGCGAATCGCAAGGAACTTGAAGCCTTCATGCGTCTGCCTCTAGACGTACCAGGTCACGGCGAAGCGGGTGGCTACGAGCACAACCGCCACAAACAAAACTATACCTACATGAACTTAGCGGGTCGTTTGTTCTTGATCACTCAAGAAGAAAAGTACGCGCAGTTTGTTAAAGATCTTCTCGCTATTTACGCAGAGAAGTACCTAACTTTTGATTTCCACGTACAGAAAAACACTAACCCAACAGGTCGTCTTTTCCACCAGATCCTTAATGAACACTGTTGGTTAATGTTTACTAGCCTTGCTTACTCTTGCGTGGCATCAGTGATGACAGAAGAAGAGCGCACAGCCGTTGTTGAGCGCATTTTCGAACCAATGCTAGACATGTTCACAGTGAAATACGCGCACGATTTCGACCGTATTCACAACCACGGTATCTGGGCAGTTGCAGCTGTTGGTATTTGTGGTCTAGCTATTGGCAAACCTGAATATCTAGAGATGTCGGTATACGGTCAAGACCGTGATGATACCGGTGGCTTCCTAGCGCAAATCTCGCAACTGTTCGCCCCTTCTGGTTACTACATGGAAGGTCCGTACTACCATCGTTATGCGATTCGTCCAACTTGTGTATTTGCAGAAGTAGTACACCGTCACATGCCTGAAGTAGATATCTACAACTACAAAGACAAAGTGATTGGCAACACAGTACAAGCGATGCTAGCAACGGCTTACCCGAACGGTGAGTTCCCTGCCCTAAACGACGCGTCTCGTACCATGAGCATTACCGACATGGGCGTTCAAGTTGCAGTGAGCGTTTACAGCAAGCACTACGGTCTAGACGATAACATCCTAGGCATGGCGAAGATTCAAAACGCCGTTTGGATGCACCCATGTGGTCTTGAGCTTTCTCAAGCCTACGATAAAGCCATCGCAGACCGTGAAATCGGTATGCCTTTCTGGCCAAGTGTGGAACTAAACGAAGGTCCAACTGGTAACAACGGAGCACAAGGCTTTATCCGCATGCAGGATAAAACCGGTGATGTGTCACAGCTTGTGATGAACTACGGTCAACACGGCATGGGACATGGTAACTTCGATACGCTTGGCATTACCTTCTTCAACCGTGGTCAAGAAGTGCTGCGTGAGTACGGCTTCTGTCGCTGGGTAAACGTAGAGCCTAAATTCGGCGGTCGTTACCTAGACGAAAACAAATCGTACGCACGTCAAACTATCGCGCACAACGCGGTAACGATTGATGAGCAATGTCAGAACGGTTTCGATGTAGACCGCGCTGATTCAGTGCATGGTTTGCCTCACTTCTTCAAAGTAGAAGGCACTGAAATCAACGGTATGAGTGCGTTTGCGAACGACCATTACCCAAATACAGACATGCAGCGCAGTGTGTTCATGCTTAACCTAGATGAGCTTGAAGCACCACTACTGCTAGACCTTTACCGCATCGAAGGTGAAGGCGAGCATCAGTACGACTACTCTCATCAATACGATGGTCAAATCGTACGTACTAACTTTGATTACCAAAGCTTTGGTGAACTGAGCACGCTTGGCGATGATTTCGGTTATCAACACCTTTGGAAAGTAGCAAGCGGCAAAGTGCAAGATACGGCGTTGGTTAGCTGGCTACAAAACAACACCTACTACACTTGGTTAGGCACAAGCAGCAGCGCGAAACAAAACGGTGACAATGAAGTTATCTTCACTCGCACTGGCGCCAATGACCCGAGCTTTAACCTACGTAGCGAACCAGCATTCATTCTACGCAGCAAGGGCGAATCGACGCTATTTGCTTCTGTGCTAGAAACACACGGCTACTTCAACGAAGAGTTTGAGCAGTCGGTGAATGCACGTGGTCAGGTGAAAGATATCCGCGTCGTGGGTTACAACGCCGTTGGCAGCTTCGTAGAAATCACGACTGAAAAATCACTGGTTACTGTGATGATCAGCAATGTGCTAGGCGCTGACGACCAAACCCCACACCAAGTAGAAATGAACGGTAAAACCTATAGCTGGAATGGCTTCTACTCTCTAGAAGTGAACGCATTCGGGCAGGAGAAATAATAATGAGCTACCAAACCCAGTCTTACCAACCGCTATTAATGAACTTTGAAGAAGCGGCAGAACTAAGCAAAGCACTTGGCACGGATAGCCTATTAGGAAATGCACTAGCACGTGACATCAAACAAACTGACGCTTACATGGCTGAGGTCGGTATTGAAGTTCCAGGTCACGGCGAAGGCGGCGGTTACGAGCACAACCGTCACAAGCAAAACTACATCCACATTGATCTAGCGGGTCGCCTATTCCTTATCACTGGCGAACAGAAGTACCGCGATTACATCGTGGACATGCTAACGGCTTACGCGAAGGTATACCCGACGCTAGAGAGCAACACCAGCCGTGACTCTAACCCTCCGGGTAAGATCTTCCACCAAACTCTGAACGAGAACATGTGGATGCTATACGCCTCTTGTGCGTACAGCTGCATTTACCACACGTTGGAAGAAGAGCAAAAAACACTGATTGAAAACGACCTGTTCAAACAAATGATTGAGCTGTTCGTAGTTACTTACGGTCACGACTTCGACATCGTACACAACCACGGTCTGTGGGCAGTAGCAGCAGTAGGTATCTGTGGTTACGCAATTAACGATCAAGGTGCAGTAGACAAAGCGCTTTACGGCTTGAAACTGGACAAAGTGAGCGGTGGCTTCCTAGCTCAGTTAGACCAACTGTTCTCGCCAGACGGCTACTACATGGAAGGTCCTTACTACCACCGTTTCTCGCTACGTCCAATCTACCTATTCGCAGAAGCGATTGAACGTCGTCAGCCTGAGCTTGGTATCTACGAGTTCAACGATTCGGTCATCAAGACCACGTCTTACGCAGTATTTAAGACGGCATTCCCAGATGGTACTTTGCCTGCACTGAACGATTCATCGAAGACGATTTCGATTAACGATGAAGGCGTAATCATGGCAACGTCAGTATGTTTCCACCGTTACGAGCAGTCTGAAACGCTACTTGGCATGGCAGACCACCAGCAAGATGTTTGGGTTCATATCTCAGGCAAGACATTGTCTGACGCAGTTGCAGCAACAGACAACATCAAACCGTTCAACTGGGGTAGCCTATTCGTAACAGACGGCCCAGAAGGTGAAAAAGGCGGCGTAAGCATTCTTCGTCACCGTGATGAGCAAGATGACGACCCCAATACCGCAGATACAATGGCGCTTATCTGGTTTGGTCAGCACGGCAGCGATCACCAGTACCACTCAGCGCTAGACCACGGTCACTACGATGGTCTGCACCTGAGCGTGTTTAACCGCGGTCATGAAGTGCTTCACGATTACGGCTTTGGTCGCTGGGTAAACGTTGAGCCTAAATTTGGCGGTCGTTACATCCCAGAGAACAAGTCTTACTGTAAGCAGACGGTCGCGCACAACACAGTAACGGTTGACCAAAAGACGCAAAACAACTTCGACACAGCGCTAGCAGAAACCAAGTTCGGTTCTAAGCACTTCTTCAAAGCTGATGACGAAAAACTGCAAGGCATGAGCGGTCGTATTTCTGGTTACTACAACGGCGTAGACATGCAGCGCAGCATCATTCTTGCTGAATTGCCAGAATTCGAAAAACCACTTGTGATTGATGTTTACCGCATCGAAGCAGATCAAGAGCACCAATACGACCTGCCAGTGCACTACTCTGGTCAAATCATCCGTACGGACTTTGAATACGATGTAGAAAGTACGCTGCGTCCAATGGGCGAAGACAACGGCTACCAGCATCTATGGAATGTGGGTTCAGGCCAAGTTGAAGGCAGCTCACTGGTAAGTTGGTTGCACGACAATAGCTACTACTCGCTAATCACAAGCGCAACAAACGGCGGCAAAGTGTTCTTCACTCGCACGGGCGCAAATGATCGAGACTTCAACTTGAAGAGCGAGCCAGCACTGATCCTACGTCAATCTGGTCAGAACCACGTGTTTGCTTCTGTGCTAGAGACACACGGTTACTTCAACGAGTCTATCGAAGCATCGGTTGGCGCTCGTGGTCTAGTAGAGTCAGTAACCGTCGTTGGCAACAACGAAGTGGGTACCGTGATTCGTCTGCAAACCACCACAGGCAACGCTTACCACTTCGCTATCTGCAACCTAGACGAAGACAAGCAAAACGCGGCACATCGCGTTGAGTTCGACGGTGTGGCTTACACTTGGGAAGGCGCATTCGCACAAATTTAATCTTTAGCTAGTCACTAAAAATTAATGTAAAAATCGGGAACTAATTCAAAGCCGGACGTCATGTTCGGCTTTTTTTGATTGTTTACATGACTCTACATGAGCTTATCAATTAGCGTTTAATCATAGTAAAACCGTTAATAACTCTTAGGAAAAACAGACATAACTTAACCTTACGCCTTATCAAAGACACCACTTATAGATATAGAACTCTTCTGAGATTTAATTAACACTTTTACTATTTAACTTATGACTAAACTACTCCCCAACAACACTAAAATGATATTGTATTACAAATATTAAATAGTGTAAGAGACGTACTACTGTGTTTATAAAATCAACTAAATTGCTTCTAATAAGCTTCTCTGGGCTTGGATTAATAGGGTGTGGAGGAAATACCTCCCCTACAAGCCAAGATGATAAACCAAATATTCCACACCAAGAGCATGTAGCACCATACTCAATAGCAAAATTTCAAAACATATTGAGTAATTCAGATTTACAAGTATCAGATCCCAACGGGAAGGAGGGAAATAAAACCAGTGACGTCAAAAATGGAGCATTCTCGGATTATAAGAGTGACCACTTTTACGCAGAAAAGGATTCCAATTACCTTGTCTTTAAAATGTCGAACTACAAAATGCGCTCAGAAGTTCGTGAGCGAGAAAACTTTAACATTTCAGAACAAGGCGTCTTTAGAACTTTGTATGCAGATGTTCGATTACCAGAGATTAACCTTACAATGGCTAGCTCCCCTGCAAACCATGATGAAGTCACTTTCCTGCAAATTCATAACAAAGGCACAGATACTTCTGGTACAGGTGCTATCCCACACCCTTTGTTACGAATCGTTTGGGAACAAGAACGAAACAGTATCACTGGTCATTACTGGGCGGTAGTAAAGAACAATGCCATAGATTGCAGTCTACCTTCTAGCGCATCAGATTGTTATGCAACATCATACGATCGTTATGACTTAGGAAAAGCCGATCTCAAGGCATTCACGCGATTCGAAGTAAAAATCGGAGAAAACACATTAACCATTAAAGTGAACGATGAGCAAAAGGTAAATGTAGATGTATCCTACTGGCAGCACCTCCTGAGCTACTTTAAAGCCGGAGTTTATAACCAGTTTGAAAACGGTGAAGCAAAGGTACAATTTAAGCAGTTAGGACTAACCAAAACTGACCATACTGATTCAATAGCTTGGAATATTGACGATTGGAAATTAACCATTCCTACAAGCAAAAATGATTGGTATGGTTTTGGCGGTGACAGCGCGGCTGAATTAGAGCCTGAGCGTTGTAATTCAAGTAAAGATCTTCTGTCTAACGAAGAGAGCGTTTACCAACGCGAGATTGATTTATCATACTTCAATGTTATTGACGGTAGCATGCATTTCCGCGCCGATATGGGTTACGGCACGTCAACGGCCAACTCCAGTTACATCCGTTCAGAATTGCGAGAGCTCTACATCAGTACTAACTCCCCGGATTGCAGCACCAGCGATGAAGAGACAAGTTGGTATATTGAAGATAGTCGTACCGGTGCAACTTCGCATACGCTAAACGCCACACTAAGAATTAACGAATACCCTAAAATCGACGGTCAATTACCAAAAGTCGTGGTAGGCCAGATACATGGTTGGAAAATCAGCCAAGCACTCGTGAAGCTACTTTGGGAAGGTGACAATAAGCCAGTCAGAGTTATTCTGAACGATAACTACAAACTTGATAACAACAAAGACTGTACTGATTGCAACGCATTCAGCGTTAAGCTTGGTACCTACGCGGTAAACGAAGACTGGCAATATACGATCCGTGCCGATAAGGAAGGACTGTTTTTAGCCTCCTACGATGCAGATGGCAGTAATATGGTCTCGCACACACTGAAGTGGGGAGAAGCATACTCAGACACCGCTAACAACAAGTCCTATACTCTGACTGAAAGATGGGCGTCGCCTGATATTGCGTTTTACTTCAAAGCCGGAATTTACCCTCAGTTTAAACCTGATAATGCATATCGAGGAGAAATCTTTGATGTGAGCTTTAGTGCTTTGAGCACTCTTCATCAATAGTCATTTCAATCTCTTAGCAATAGTCTTGCTACTTTGCTCTAAAGCAACGAACAAAGCTCATACCGCCGCCACGGGAAATTTATTTTCTCGTGGCCTCTTCTTTTAGAACACCACAATTCAACTCGCTTCACGCATAGTGTTTCCTTCTACGATAAATATATAAGTCAACCTCCACTTAGGCAGCTTAAAAACAGCTTCTATAGTTTCATGAGATATTTATCTACCCTAACGCTGAGTTATTTTTAATTTAACCAATTAAACTACTCTAATATACATTCGCACTTAAAAATAAACATTGTCAGAAGATAAAAGCAATCAATAATTATTACCTATCTATAGTGATAAATTTTTAAATTAATTTATCTATGTCAATTAAAATAATATTTGAGCTGTTTTATTCTTCTATAGAAAGAAAAAGCCCTCAGCTACAAAGCTGAGGGCAAAGGACTTCAATCAACTAAAAGAGATAGAACTAGCCTTGGTACTTACCAAAAGATTGTTTTAATTTATAGAAAGTAGCTTGTGCGTAATCATCTGGATTACCGTACATATTCTGGTTATAGACACCGGCTTTAAAGTACATATATCTGCCACCTTCGTCATAGCCACTGTCACTCATATCTACGACTTGAACAACATCATCTTTACCATCACGTTTTACCGTAACTGTCATTGTGTTGCCTTTCACATCAATGATGTAGCTGAATTTTTCACCTAGCGCGATGCCATCGTCACCGATTTCACCAGTCATATCACCCACTAAGCTGTAGTAATCCTCTGTTCCAGTTTTGGTTTTTTCGTGAGCAAAGTAAACTGTACCTGTTGGTTGGTCTGGTAGCTTACGATAATAAAGACGAATTGGCTCATCATCTTTGTCATGAATCTGGCCGATAATAAAGCGGCCAACTTCATGCGACTGACCAGTTGTGGTTGCGTGGTCAATCTTCAGAGTCGCTTCAAGCGTACCGTCTACACCACCCGCTTCTTTTTGATCTTCAACTGGTGCAGAACTGAATACCCAGTTATTAGGATTTACACCTTTTGTGCTGTAAGACTTATCACCAGCACGAAGCATGGTACGTAACTCAGTTCGCGCGTATTTAGTGTTTTCAGAAGTTCGAGCGCCTTTCACATAGCTCTTGAATACCATTCCGCCATCATCTGCTGTGTAGAATATATCAGAGTGTTGGAAGCCGTTAGCCAAGTCCCACTCATCAATATCATCAGCACGACCATCTTTGTCATGGTCGAAAGGTGTCGTCAGTTTCCAACGTGTTAAGTCAAAGTTTTCACCCGGTGCATTTGTAGCGAGTGGCTCTTTCGGTAACGTAGGGTAAGGCATCGCTTTAGAAAGATCACACGTCACCGTCGTTTCACAAGGACGGACGATTGGTGCTCCAAAGTCGCCTTTACGATTCTTTTTGAGTAAATCCTTTTGTGCCTTTTGCTCCGCTTTCATTTGCGCAATCATAGCCGCTTCAGCGTTAACGACGTCATCAGTAATGATGTGACTTGCCGGACAGGCATTAATTCCGCAATTAACTGCAGCTAACTCAGTAACTGAGTTCCATTGGTTTTTGCTATTACCGTGGCCAACGTAACGAACATAGCGTGCTTTTACTGCAGGCTCAAACTGGAAGCGCTCTAAGCCAAGTGCGCGACCAGAGCTTTGCGCACCCTCAATAACCGTCACCCAGTTTTCACCATCAGTACTAAACTGAACATCAAATTTGCTGACGCGTTCGTTACCTTTGCTGAACGAGGCTTGAATTGCGTCGAACTCATAAACCGAGCCGTAATCCAACATCGCCCACTCACCATCACCATTTGCTGACCAACGTGTCATAATATCTTGGTCAAACAACTGCTCTGGAACATTACCATCATGACTACTCGCCGTTATCGTAACGGGAGTCAGAATATCAGCACCAGTTTCTTGGTTGTTTGGAAATGGATCTACCATGGTCGCCGTACTATTACAGCCCACAGCAAGTAAAATAGAAGAAGCTAACAAGCTTTTGAAGAAAATATGCTTCATGTAATCTAACACCTACAATATAAAAATGAATTAACAGCTCTTTTGCTGTAACAACAATTAGGCAATAACACTCGGGTTAAAAGCTGTATTTAAGGCCAAGGCGTGTTCTCAATTGGCGGTCATCCGTGGTTGAACCATCCTTACCTTTGACATTCCACAATTCAAAGTAAGGACGGAAATCTCCCATTTGGTAACCAACAATTAAACCAGCATCCCACTCAGAATCTTTCCAATCAGATAAACGCACTTCGTCATAGTTTTTGTTGTAGTTGATCTCATAGCTCAGCTTGACGTTATCAAGGTACTCGTTATCAAACTGACGCATATCGTAAGAGCCTGTCAGTGTCCACTTACCTTGTTCAACTGTTTTCCCAGCAACGCTTACCGAAGTACCATCCGTTAGTGTTTTGTTACCTGCACCATCTGAATAAACTTGAAATTCGTGTCGGTAACGTAAAGCGGTACTTAAGCCAAAAGAGGATTTGTAACCAACACGAACTTGTGGTTTATAAGTGGTTTTTTCGTCATCATCGCCAAAAGTAATAGGCATCCCTGGTTGGATAAACCATTGTTTATTTATTTGGTAGCGAACTCCCCAATCAAACTCAGAATCACCAGCAACGAGTTGATCCCAAAAATGCGAGTTGTCGTAACTATGGAATTTTTGTTCAACACCAAAGTTCAGTTTGGTCTGATCGTTAATTTTAGAACTACCACTAATTTTGATACGTTGGGCATAAGTTTCACTCTCATGCTTATATTCTGCGCGATAGTCTAAAGTTGCTGCGGAAACCGCTCCCGCCATTAATGTGGAAGCAACGAATAGGGACATTGTTGTAACTGCTTTCATGATTATATCTCTCTGTATATATTTTTTGGGATACCACTTAAATCCCTGGATTTGATTCAACACTATTGAATTAATGTATGACAAATACTAGTTAATTCATCATGAGAGTTCTGTGATATTAATCATGTAAGTGCCCCTTAACTGACAATTTGTATTATTATATATTCAAAAGTGTTAGCTATGTCTGATTCTAAAACGACCTTTGTAGACATCACTTACAGAGAAATGTTTTAACTCGTTTCATATGATAAAGAAGAAGATTAAAAATATAAACAAAAATAAATTCAATGACTTAAAATCAAAAATCTTGATGTAAAATCAAATTTCTTTCCTAAATCACCTTTAGTTTTTGCTGTTTCTCTATAAAGAAAGCCCTCAACCTCATAAACGTTCAGCTCTTATTGATGTTGATATTCAACTATTTTGTGTGACTTATTCATCACTTCAGTGAGCAATCATTGTATCTAGTGTGAGTCGGATCATTCTATTGATAAAACCATCTAGATGACAGAAATTATTTGTCTAACAATATTACATAAATAAAAACACATAGAAGTGAGTACCTACCATGCAAGTAACAAAAATTGCAGCAGCAATTGCTATTTCCACAGGTTTGTTAACCGGATGTAACACTGATTTAAGGGATGCACCATCGGCTCCCCCACCAACAGAAACTGAGTCTGAGTTGAGCCAAGGTATGTGGGATATTTCAACACCAGCCACTGTGGCGAAATCCGATGATGAGCACGACCTGCCAAACGTCTATGTCTTTGAAGACGGTACGCAAAAGTATTATAGCGATGATGATAACTTCGGTACTTACACAATCTACACTTCAACTTATACCGAAGATAAAGATACAGAGACGCTTACATTCAACCTTTATGACGAGAGCGATCTAGGTAACCCTACCGAGTTAACAGGGACTTATGAAGTTTCAAACGGCATGTTAACCATTTCAGGAACAAATGACGGAAACTTCACCGGTAACGATGAATCAGAAAACGATGCGGTGAAAGATGCAGTTGCAGCGGCAAATAATGACGCTGGCGATAACAACGTCGTACAAATTTTGGATACCAATAAAGGTGGAACAGAAGAAGACACCGGTGAGTTACGAATCAAGCTGTCTGATTCAACGAGTGTTTCTGAAATTTCAACAGGCCGACTAACTGTAGATCTAACTTACCAGCATCATGAAGAAACAGAACAGGAAGCCGACGGTTCTGGTGACAATGCTTACATCTCATTTTATGCAGCAAAAACCTCGAATTCCAACTTGCATGGCGAAGTGGCATTTGAAAACGGCAAAATCAAATACCGCGATGCAAGTGGAAACTTGACGGAAACAGGCGACACGTTTGAGTTAGGTGAAAACCTCGCGATAGAAGTCAGTTGGATAGAAAACTTCTTCTCTTTTTCGGTTAACGGTAAACAAATAGGTGAAATGTTACCTGTCGCTGATGGCACCGCTGTAACTTATGTATCACTGAGACTAGGTGATAATGGCAACACTACAAACTTTGAATTAAATGCAGACAACTTGAAGATTTACTCTAGTGATTCGGGCTCTGAAGTGTTGGTTCTAGAAGAGGATTTTGACAACTACATTCCAGGCTTAGACCTTGCGACAATTTACAACAGTGCATCAAGCGAAGCGGTTGTCATTTCAGACGGAAGTTCTAATCCTGATAAACCGTCAGAAGACGTGAGTGAAAACTTTGACTCATACCCAGTAGGAACAAATATCAGTTCAGCAAACTCTAGTTGGAAAGAATACAATACAGTTGCTGATGACTCCTCCACCTTGACGTCCGTGGCTGTAGTAAGTGATGACGTATCAAAGAGCGGCGCTAACTCTCTGCTAATATCCGACACAGATACGACCAACAAACCATACGTTACGCGCGAGTTTTCAAACGGAGCAACATCAAACGGTAGCGTGTCATTCGATGTTTACATTCCGTCAGACAACGAAAAAACTACATACATTAATGTTGGCTCAGGTAAAAACAACTCAGATCGTTACTACGAATTGAGAATTTCGGGCAGTGGTAAAGTTGAAGCCGAAGCAGGATCAGATGACGTAGAAATAGGCACTATTACGACTGACGCTTGGAACTCAATGTCCCTAGCTTGGGATGGTGATGAGATTAACGTTTCTATTAATGGAAAAACGGTTGATGCGCCAAGCCAGTCCGAAACAGGCTTAGACGCAACGAATACACCATCACAGCTAACTATTTACGTAGGGGACACAAGTGGTGCTTCAACAAAAGCATATTTCGATAACATCGATTCAAAGCAACTCTAGTGTTATTTTGTAGCACTTGATACTAGGCCAGGCTTTCGAGCCTGGCTTTATTTTTTTACCTCTTCAGAAGAACAAAATTCAACACAATACTCTAAATTCAAGCCAGTCCCAGTGATTGCTTGCTCTATCTTGTTTCTTACCTTTTAAAGAATTCCACTGAAAACAAAAGCCTCATCAAATCGATGAGGCTTAAGTAGAAATCGAGTAGCTCTTAGCTTTCTATTAGTTTCAATTTTGATTTAGCTTGAGCTTAGAAAATGTCACGCTGTTATAGTCACCGTTTTTCTTGTCGACTGAAAAATCACCGGTGCCCGCACATCCTGTACCCCACACAGGGTGAGACTCACTGACGCTACATTGACCATAAGCTCCTGCTTTAAAATAGAACATGTCTTCTGCGTAGCCATGCTCAAAGTCCTTACTATCAATCCCCTTACTGAGATCTATGGAATAAGTCACTGTCTCGTGGCGGTCTGTTTCAAACCTCAAGTTCATCATAGTTCCTTGAACTTCTATCTTGTAGCTGAACTCTTCACCAAGAGCGATACCTGCTTGGCCTGGTTCTTCAAGGTTATCCCAAGTATTTCCCCATACTGGATATGCAATATCAATACGATTTGGATCTTCCTTCGCTAGGTTACGCTCGTAGTTCCAAAATACAGAGCCCATTTTGTGTTCTGGGAATTTTTTATAGAAGATTTTAATGGGTTCATTTCCATGTCCATAACCTTTACCCTCTTTTATTCTTGCATCAATTTTTTTCGCGTGGATTTGACCGACAACAACAGAATGAGCAGGCCCTTTTTCTGGAAATTTGGCGTGTTCAGAAACATGGTTCACTTTCAAGGTCGCTTCCAACGTTCCACCTACGCGACTGTGTTTAGCAGCCTGAGGGTGGCTCGATAAAGCCCAATGGTTTGCTAAATCATCGGTTTGAATAGAAAAGTCAGCGCCACGAGGCATTTCACGTAGTTCAGAGCGAGCATTCTTCGAGTTTTTTGTCGTTACCGCTTTATTCTGCACTTCAAACACCAAGTTGCCTTCTTCGTTCAAGAAGAAGAAGTCTTTGTGTGAATAACTCAGCATCGCCACACCCTCGATTTCGTCCACTTTTCCGTCTTCATTGATATCGGAAGGAATAGTGATCTTCCAGTTTCGCATATCAAATTTATCGGCAGGGACTGGATAATCAACGCCATTATTTAAATCAGAAGCGATAGCAAGAGTTGGTAAGGTAACAGCCATTGCGGCTACGAGTAGATTGAGTTTCATGTTCAAACCTTATTATATGTAATATTGTCATACATATAATAAGGTTTGCAACGGAATGATTCGAGGAAAGAAGTTATGATGTGCTCTATTGATCACAATTTATAAACTCGATAAACCCCAAAATGATAAGCTAGACATACTCCTCTTTAGTCCATAGCATCTACGAATATTTTCGACCTAATCCAATAGTCATAGAATCAATCGTACATTAGCTTGTCTGCCTTATTAATATCGAAATCTTTCAGAGACTTACGTGCTAAATGCCTAAATGGCCATGCCTTAACAATTTCTTCAAACGGCATGATTGCAAACACCCAAAACACTGAAAGGTCCAAGTATAAAATCATCAAAGCACATAACGGTATTGAGATTACCCACTGACCGGTAAAGTTAATCTTAAACACCTCCGTTGTTTTACCTAACGCTCTCAAAATATGACCATGAACGGTGTTATAGCCACGTACTATCGGTAGCAGTATGTAAAGTGGAGCAATCGCGGATAACGCTTTGTAAGTACTCGGGTCTAAGTCGGGATACAAATCAGGAAGAACGAAACTAAGTGCAAAAAAGAAAAATGCTGAAACGAACGAGATCATCACGGCCATATCAATACTAATATCGACATTGTTACGCAGCTCATCCATTTTTCTTGATCCAATTGCTTGGCTAATCGTGATTGCCGATGAATGCGCCCAAGCAGTAATGAACTGAGTACCCGCTTTGATCCAAGGCATCACGATAGTCATAGCGACATAAGCATTTAAGGTCAGTTGCGAGTACAGCAACATGTATATCGTTGCGCCAGTTTGTAACATTGTGACGTTCGCCGCGACGGGGAAAATCTCTTTAAAATGCTTATGTATATTGCTTTTCAATGACGCATCAAGCTTCTTAATAGACAAGATGATAGAATCATCAAGCTTAATGCACATGGTTAAATATAACAGCCGAATACTAATAGCAACCAAACTACCCGCCGCGGCGCCTTGAACGCCAATACCTTCAAAATTAGTCAGGCCGTGAATCAGAACATAAGACATCGCCACGTTGACTGGCAATTCAATCAAATAGCCTTTAAATGGAACTTTGGTCCGTCCAAGCGCATTGAACACCGCAATCATAACCTGAGTAATGGCATTGAATATGACGATGAACTTAGCAATTGCAAGGTAGCATTTTGTCTCCGCATAGAGATCAACGTTATCCGTCAACTTACTGATTAACGCTTCATCAAAGACAGTAATCAACAGCCAGAATAAGGATGCGACTAGAACGTTGATAACTAAAGCTGCCCAGAAACCTTTATTTAACGATAGATAATGACCAGAGCCTACCGCACGGCTAAGTACCAATTGAGACCCATTTGCTAGAGCCATTTGGATACCTAAAACAAAAGAAACTATTGTTGTAGCAATCCCCATAGCAGCAAGTGAAACTTCACCTAATGGCGTAACAAGCAGCGTATCAATCATAAGCATTGATTGCATCAACAAAGCATTAAGAGCAAGCGGCCAAGCAAGAGATAAGTTTTTCTTTATATATGGTTGGGAAAACATTAGTAAACCTTTGTAATGAGGTTAAACGTTTAAACTAAAGAGCTCTGTCATTAGGCAAAGTTCATGACAAAAAGAAACGACAGAAAACTCTTTTTAGTCAATAAAAATGTACGCAAGCTCTTAACTATTCACGGCGTCGGAAAGCCTCTGATTCTCATCATTTAACAGCGTTTGAGAGGCTAAACGAGCTTGAAATGAGTTTCCGACCATAATTGCATCATAAATTGCACGGTGCTCATTAAGGCAGAACCTCCCTCCTTCAACTGACTTGTCAATAAACACCTTAAATATGGTCGAAAGTATATTGCTGAAGGGAACGTAGAATTGATTATCGGTACAAAGGAATATCGTTTGATGAAACAAATGATCGTTAGCAATCCACTCATCATAATCGTGACATCGTGCTGCCATCGTCATTCTTTGAAATACAATTGACAACAGCTTTCTTTGCTCAGCATTGGCATTTTGGGCTGCCAGCGCACACGCCTCTGGTTCTATGGCTTTACGCAATCCTAAAAACTGAGATAGAAACGGCTTAGTATCTTCTAAATCTTGGATCCACTCTAAGAGTTGAGGATCAAGAAAATGCCAATAGTTTCTTGGTAGTACCGTAGTTCCAACTTTTGGTTTAGAGATAATTAAGCCTTTAGCAGACAGCAACTTCGTCGACTCTCGTAGTGCTGTCCGACTAACACCAAACAACTTACACAGTTCTATTTCACTCGGGAGCTTCTCATTTTGACTTAATTCTCCTGACAATATTTTGCGAGAAATCTGTCTTGCTACTTGTACATGTATCTTGTGATTTGAATTCCCGAGAAGTGAAAACTCTGCCATCTATATTCCTCATTGCCAGCAGCCTAAACGACTTGTTTAGCTAATAATTAGAAAAGGCCAAATGAAACACGCTTTGAAGGCGGAGACTTTCTGTGTAAATGTAAAGCACTGTTATTTAGCGTCTAAAATCTAACGATCTTATGAATATGATTTTTACTCGCGAGGTATATTGGCCAAACTCAATATTGAATGGTCGAGTAGTAACATCATGCACACCGATCTTTAGTATATAATAATACAATATCACTTTATTTAACAAGAAACCTGACCTTCTATTCAAATTGTGTGCTGTGTATTGAAAATCAGTGAGTACAATAAGTAGGCGCGACTAGAGTTAACTAACATATTGAGCTAACAAATAAATAAGGAATGATGTAAGAATCGGTGGCCTCATCTGTTATACGCTAAGTATCATAATCATGAAGGCTTCATAAAGCAGTCGGAGATTCAAAATGGATTTGTGAAGACAACTGTTATTACGTAAACATCTTCTTGGTGAGCTACACTTTGGATGATATAGTCCAAGCTTAAATAATACAATTTTAACGATAAGTGATTTTATGTCTGGTGAATTTCATTCTATCTCCGGTTCCAAGCGCAGCTTACATGTACAAGTAGCTCGCGAAATTGCTCGTAGCATTTTGTCAGGCAAGATCCCTCAAGGGTCCATTCTTCCAGGAGAAATGTCCCTGTGTGAACAGTTTGGTATCAGTCGCACAGCTTTGCGTGAAGCCGTAAAACTTTTAACATCAAAAGGTTTACTCGAGTCACGTCCAAAAGTTGGTACTCGAGTCATCAACCGAGCGTACTGGAACTTTTTAGACCCACAATTAATTGAATGGATGGACGGTCTAACAGAGATAGATCAGTTCTGTCATCAATTTTTGGGGTTACGACGCGCGATAGAGCCTGAAGCTTGTGCACTCGCAGCGAAAAATGCCACTGCGGAACAGCGAATTCAGCTATCAGAAGCATTCCAAGATATGTTGGAAGTCGCTAAAGCAGACGAACTGGACAAAGCGCGTTGGATGGATGTAGATATTCGTTTCCATAGCATTATTTTTAACTCAACCGGAAACGACTTTTTCTTACCGTTTGGGCATGTTCTGACTACAATGTTCATTAACTTTATTGCACACTCATCTGAGGAAGGCAATACGTGCATCGAAGAACATCGTGAGATTTATGAAGCAATAATGGCAGGCAATGCTGAAAAAGCACGTCAAGCTTCGGCTAACCACTTGTTGGAGTCAAAACATCGCTTACCCGAAGCCAGTTAAGCTTGGGCTTGGGCGATCTAATAACTAGGCAAAAGCACGCATCTCGCGTGCTTTTTTAATTTCGTTTCCTCCAATTCTTTATGGCACACCATCAATATTTTGATATATAGTAATACAAATGTATTTTGAGAATGTTGTGTTATGACCGACTCGCTACTGCCAAATATCATACAGTTTATCAGCCAGATTGATCCGTTTGACAAGGTACCTAAAGGTGCACTTCGCGAGCTTGCTTCATCTGTTAAGATCACTTATTTAAGCAAGGGGGATGTTGTTGATCAGTATTCTTCTAAGAACGAAAAGTCACTTTATATTATTAGAACTGGCTCTATCGAACAGCGTAAATCTGATGGCATATTGAGAGCTAAACTTGGTCCGGAAGATTTGTTTGGCTTCACTTTTCTTGGTAACGAAGTCGAAAGCGGAAAAGAATACAAAGCAATTGCAATCGAAAATTCATTAGTTTATGTAATTCCAAATGCTGCGCTGAAAAAGTTGTGCACTTCTCATCCTGAATGTGCTGAACATTTTGCATCACAAGCTCAGGTACGGCTAAAGTCAGCATTAGATGTCGTGTGGTCTAACAAAGAAAAAGGGTTGTTTATTCGGCGTGTAGAGGAAGTTGCTAGTGGTCGAGTTGCAATTGTAACCGCTGAGCAATCCATTCAGTCAGTCGCCAACGAGATGATCGATAAGTGCTCTCCCTGCGCTGTCGTTTATCGTGATAATAAAATAGTTGGACTGATTACCGACCGAGATATGACAAAGCGAGTCATCGCCAAAGGATTAAGCATCTCAACACCAGTCGTCGAAGTCATGTCGCCTGATCCTAAAACAATTCATCCTGACGATTTAGTTCTGCACGCAGCCTCCATTATGATGCAGCACAACATAAGAAATTTACCCCTAGTCAGAGACAATAACGTCGTTGGCGTTTTGACAACAACGCACTTGGTTCAAAACCATCGAGTCCAAGCAATATTTTTAATTGAAAAGATCAAATATGCTGGCAGTGTCAAAGCGTTGTCTAGTTTTACGTCTGAGCGCCAAGCTATTTTTGAAGCATTAGTCGAAGGACGGGTTTCACCAGAAATCATTGGTAAAGTGATGACCATGATTATGGATGCGTACACTCGTAGGTTAATACAAATAGCCATTGATAAGTTGGGAACACCTCCCTGTGACTTCTCTTGGATTGTGGCAGGCTCTCATGCTCGCCAAGAAGTACATATGCTGTCAGATCAAGATAGCGCCATCGTATTAGATGATTCGGCAACAGATAACGACCGTATCTACTTCAAACATTTAGCAATGATAGTAAGTAATGGTCTGAATAAATGTAACTATCCATTGTGTCCAGGGAAATTTATGGCAGCGACCCCTAAATGGTGCCAGCCTCTCTCTGTTTGGAAAAAGTACTATAAGAAATGGGTGGCAAATCCTGAATACGAGCGCCTCCTCAATATCAGTGTCTTTTTAGAAATCCGAACCGTTTATGGAAACAAAGACTTTGAACAGATACTCCGCGATGAGCTTCACTCTAACATCAACGCTAATAGAGAATTCCTTACGATGTTAGTTAACGATGCAGTGAAAACAAACCCACCGCTAGGAATATTCAATAGCCTAGTATTACAAAAATCGGGAGAGAACAAGAAAACGCTCGACGTAAAAAAATACGCGATTAATCTAATCATTGATCTTGCAAGGATTTATGGTCTTGCAGTTGAATGTGACCTCACTGCAACTGATGAGCGTTTTAAAGCAGCCAACGAAAAAGGGCTGCTCAGCCATGACGCGTACAAAAATATAATAAACGCATATCAATTCATCTTGTCGTTTCGATTTGCCCATCAATTAGAAGCACTAAAAAGTGGAGATGAGCCAAATAACCACATTGACCCCAATACGTTCGGTAGTTTTGAACGTCAACATTTAAAAGACGCGTTCCGCATCATTGCAGATCTACAAGAAGTCGCCAAACTCCGTTTTGGGAGCCGATAATGAAGCGCTTACTTGAGTACTTTCATCCATTGACACGAAAAAATCGTCAGAGACAAAAGCACTCTAAAAAGAAGCACATCCCTCTTTATCTTAAAAAGCTGCTTCGCTCGCCAAATCTGGACATAAATCAACGAGCTTTTGACACTGAGTTCATCGTCCTTGATCTTGAAACAACTGGCTTAGACAGTGAGGAAGAAGTCATTCTTTCCATGGGCTGGGTAGAGATTCGACAAGGCCATATTGACTTAGCAACAAGCCAACACCTTTATGTACATAGCGACTCAAAAATCAAGCCCGAAACCATAGTTGTTAACCATATTACCCAACAAATGCTGACTGATGGAATCTCTATTCATGAAGCAATGCGGACATTCTTTAAAGCAGCAGAAAACAAAGTTATTGTTGCGCACGGATGTATAGTCGAAACTAGCTTTATTAATCAATATTTACAGCGAGTTTTCAACATAAAAGAGTTGCCGCTCATTTGGATAGACACCTTGCGAATAGAAAAAAGGTTACAAAGAGCTATCAATGCTTCCGATGAATCAGATGTGACTCTAGCAGCGACAAGGGAACGTTACGGGTTACCCGCTTACAACGGCCATAATGCACTTGCAGATGCAATTGCAACTGCAGAGTTACTATTAGTTCAACAAACCCGTATCGCACCTCAGACAAAAGCGACAGTCGGGCCCCTTTACCGGCTTAGCCTGTAATCATCCAGATCACAGGCCTATGTGCTAAACATGTTCTCTGTCACAATTTGGTATCATCAGCATTTACCTTAATTAATAATACAATATCATTAATGAAGGCGACGTTAGCAAAATGCAGCGAATAGCCATTGTCACTTGCCAACATCAGAGCGAGTGTAAACTGATTAGTTGCTCCATATCATAACTACATTTTAGAGAGCTTAGCATTGCATGTGCGCAATGATTGTCGAAGATCTAGCAGCGTTACATAAACAACCGAATTCAGGTGATGTCCCCTCGAACGTCATCTGCAGTGGTTAGTAATCATGTAAAGCCGCTGTTGCGAACTTCAGCCGACAGCTCGCGGTACTAGTACCGTTTGGCCCATGCAGTACAGGCTTGCATGGGCTTTTTTTTAACAATCCTACATCAATCGATGTTATATCCCTCTGCCAGATATGCATAAATCCGCGTCCATTCTTATTAGAGGACTTAAGATTCTTTATAAGTATATTCATAGAACCCATGTCTAAACTCGACACTTTTAGCAGCTTCAGAGAAAAGCAATATCTGACACCGATCACTTGTATGATTAATTAAAGGGTTTATTACGCCTTACTGGTCACGATTTTGAGTTATTGTACTACAAATAAGAGAGGCGAACGTTACTATTACTTAGGACAATAAACTACTTCAAAGGTCTAAAGATGGAACTCAATACTCTCATTGTGGGCATCTATTTTCTATTCTTAATCGCAATAGGTTGGATGTTCAGAACTTTTACTAGTACTACAAGCGACTACTTCCGAGGTGGCGGCAACATGCTTTGGTGGATGGTTGGAGCAACGGCGTTTATGACTCAATTCTCTGCTTGGACATTTACTGGCGCCGCTGGTAAAGCCTACAATGATGGTTTTGCTGTCGCCATTATTTTCCTTGCAAACGCGTTTGGTTACTTCATGAACTTCGCTTACTTTGCACCGAAGTTTCGTCAGTTACGCGTCGTAACTGTCATAGAAGCCATTCGTATGCGTTTTGGTACAACAAACGAACAAGTATTTACTTGGTCTTCGATGCCAAACAGTGTTGTCTCTGCAGGTGTATGGCTTAACGCCCTTGCTATTATAGCTTCAGGTATTTTTGGTTTTGATATGACAGCAACCATCTGGATTACCGGTTTAGTTGTACTTGCGATGTCGGTAACTGGCGGCTCTTGGGCGGTTATCGCCTCCGATTTCATGCAAATGGTCATCATCATGGCGGTAACGATCACATGTGCAGCCGTTGCTATTGTTCAAGGTGGTGGCGTTACTGAAATTATCTCTAACTTCCCAGTCGCAGAAAGTGGCAGCTTTGTTGCAGGTAACAACCTGAACTACTTAAGCATCTTTAGTATTTGGGCGTTCTTTATCTTCGTTAAGCAGTTCTCTATTACAAACAATATGTTGAACTCTTACCGTTACCTAGCTGCAAAAGACTCTAAAAATGCAAAAAAAGCAGCTTTGCTAGCATGTGTATTGATGCTGGGTGGAGTTTTCATTTGGTTCATGCCTTCTTGGTATATTGCAGGCCAAGGTGTTGATTTAGCGGCAGCTTATCCAGATGCTGGTAACAAAGCAGGCGACTTCGCGTACCTATACTTCGTTCAAGAGTTCATGCCAGCAGGTATGGTTGGACTTCTGGTCGCTGCAATGTTTGCTGCTACGATGTCCTCTATGGACTCTGGTCTTAACCGCAATTCAGGTATTTTCGTAAAGAACTTTTATGAACCGATCGTTCGTAAAGGCCAAGCATCAGAGAAAGAGCTAGTCGCAGTTTCTAAAGCAACATCGGCGGTATTTGGCGTTGCAATTATTCTAATCGCGCAGTTTATAAACTCTCTAAAAGGTCTGAGTCTATTCGACACTATGATGTACGTTGGTGCGCTCATCGGGTTCCCAATGACAATTCCAGCGTTTTTAGGCTTCTTTATCAAGAAAACTCCAGACTGGGCCGGTTGGGGAACTCTAGTCGTGGGTGGCATCGTTTCCTACCTTGTTGGGTTTGTTATCACAGCTGATATGGTGTCATCGGCGTTTGGCCTTGAGGAGTTGACTAGCCGAGAATGGTCTGATGTGAAAGTAGCAATAGGTCTAATCGGACACATGACGCTAACTGGTGGCTTCTTCATGTTGTCGACTCTATTCTACAAGCCTCTAACTGACAAACGTCAAGCAGATGTCGATAAGTTCTTTGAAAACCTATCAACGCCTCTTGTAGCGGAATCAGTGGCACAGAGAAAACTCGATAACAAGCAACGTCAAATGCTGGGTAAACTTATCGCGGTCGCAGGTATAGGTGTCATGTTTATGGCTCTGTTACCTAACCCAGTATGGGGGCGCTTAGTGTTTATTCTATGTGGTGCCATCGTCGGAGGTGTTGGTCTACTACTTGTAAAAGCTGTGGATTCAAGCGCTGAACAAGCCTCTGAACCTGTGACAGAAAGTTAAATCTCTTATTCTAATAAACGCGGCTATTCTTTGGCCGCGTTTTTTTAATTCTAAGTTCCCAGTACGAACACTTCACCCTTTTACGAAGACATATCATCTTGTCTAGGGTTATCGAATTGCAGCTTTATTTTGTCATTCGATAAGGCTAAACCAGAACGTGATAATCTGATCGAGTTAAAAGTGCAGCCTACCTTGCTTAAGTAAACGCCCCAAAAATACCTGATGAAGTAAAGATCTCGGCTCGTATACTTTGTTGCCACTTCGTGATTTAGACTAGCTAGTCCTTTACATCACTACCTAGTCTACAAGCCAAACTATTCCCGCTGAACAAACCATCTCGGGATTACTTAGGTACACTATTTTCTCTTTTTGCAGATGGCACAACAACCGCTACCAATAAAGCTAACAGCAGGAACACAGGACTAAGCATTAATCCATGCCAGATTGAATACCCATCATGGAACAGCCAGAATATACCAAGCGTCAGTAGGTACGAAAAGTAGCTGCAAAACACCAAGCTAATCGCGACAAAGCGCTTTTGATTAATAATAAGAATCCGCACTAGATACTGGCTAAGAATACCGGAGCAGCGCATGGCAAGTTGCCAATTAATGATAAAGAAAGCAAGCGCAATAAACCCAGCTACGACCAGTGCATCATGCGTGCTTAAAATGAAGTAGCTACCAAATCGGCTTATGATGACCGGATAATCGCCTTCGTATATCGTTGACCAAGATATTGCGTTCGCTGCTGCTACGTAATTGGCAAAATAAGCAATGGCGTAGAAAGTCGTTTGAGAACTGAACGGCTGAAATACATCCCTACAAAATCCTCGCCATTCTTCTTTGTTGGCGGTAGGCCCTACCCAGTCACGTTTTTTTTGAGCGGTACGCCCGGCAAACGCAGGCCCGTTGCGAAACAACAGCCAAAATATATAGAGTGCAAGTATAACCAAGAGTATTGAAAACATACCCTTCCCCCTCAGAAATTATCGGCGCCACTGCCAATGGCGTTGGGGTCGTAAACTGCACTTCCCTGCTATACCTATTTGATTTATCAAAGACTTATTATTTTATTACCACCAAAATTCATTTAACGGCATACTAAACAGCGACATTTTCACGCTTTGTGTGAAGTTCGAAAGCCTACTTTTAGGTTTAGCACAAAAATAGCTACAGCAAAGCATAAGAGAGGGATTCCGCACCCATCAATGAAGATGAGGCGTTAAGCAGAAGCTGTGACCGCAATGAGAAGAGAAGGATTCAAAGCGGTCATGCATGGGCGAGAAGGCAACTATTTCTCTAACTTTTCTTCAAATACACCAATCTCTCTACCCAACCAAATCGCGCGTTCTGTGTGATCGAGCAACTCTTCTTCGCTTACTGGGTGAATAAGCACAGAAAAATCGCCTCGAATCGTATCAAGCCACGCCAAGAACTCTTCACTCAATGATTCTAGGTGAATTTCAAACATCGGCATCTTGTGTGGGCCAACTAACCTTCCAACTAATGGAAACACACGCAGCACATCTTGACGCTCTTGACGGATGATCTCGTTCAAGGCTTGCGCTTTATCTTGTTCTCTTAGGGGAAAATAAACATGAGCGTGGTACATAACTTCTCCATAATCACTTCCACTTGAGCACCACCTACTTTGGATAAGCTCAAGGACTGCCGAGGGTATATATTTGTAATGCCGTCACCCTACCTTGATTCCACTCAGTTGGGAAGAAGTTATGCATTCTCATAAGGTCGAGGCTTCGAGCACAACAAAAATTTGCAATTCATCATATAGCAACTGTTTGAGTTGATTCATTAATAATGACTCACTTTGTCAAATTTTACAGCCAAATTTTGTTGCAAATATGTTTCATTAACCAGTAATTAAATTCGAGTTTAAAAATACCACCAACAAAATAGCAGCATATTACTCTGCAAAATTAGGGTGTAAGCAAAACTTTACTACTGAGCGAAAGTCAAAATGAAGCATAATTTAACAATTTGTTTACACTTATTGTATCTGGCTATACCACGATTTAGTTAGAGGGTTAGATACAGAAAAGCCTTTCTCTGTATCTTGCGGTGAAATAGTCGCAGCGATGTTATCGACAAATAGTTTAAGGGACGAACAGATGCCTACCGCTATCGAAAGCACACGCAACCTTAGGTATGGCCTTTGCGCTGATATCAGAGTTTGAGTACCCATACAAACTCTGGTTTTGTATGAACAGCTGCAGTCCAAAAGACCCGCAGCGTCAAAAGGAGCTTGAGATGAACGTTCAGGCATTACCCATGCATCGGTTTATCGACCATCGTGGGGACCTAGTCGGCCAACTACCCAACTGGGCTGACACTGAAACATTGGTCGGGTTTTACCGAGATATGGTATTAACTCGCACTTACGACAACAAAGCAGTTGCCTTGCAACGCACCGGTAAGCTAGGGACCTATCCCTCACACTTAGGCGCGGAAGCCATAGGCATTGCGGTCGGCAGAGCACTTAAAGCCGATGATGTGTTTGTCCCTTACTACCGCGATATGCCTGCGATGTGGTGTCGTGGCATTGGCATGGAAAAGAACCTTCAATACTGGGGTGGCGATGAGCGCGGGAGTGATTTTGCTCCTGAGGGCAGTCCGGTTCCTAGCCGAGACCTTCCCTACTGTGTACCCATAGCGACGCAATGTACGCATGCTGTCGGGGTGGCTTCCGCGCTAAAAATTCAAGGTAACCATGAAGCTGCGCTAGTCATGTGCGGCGATGGTGGTACATCCAAAGGGGACTTTCTTGAGTCAATAAACTGCGCAGGTACTTGGAATATTCCACTTGTTTTCGTCGTAAACAATAACCAGTGGGCAATTTCAGTGCCGCGTAGTCTCCAATGTGCCGCCGATTTCTTATCAGAAAAAGCGCAAGGTGCAGGTATACCGGGTATTACTGTCGATGGTAACGATGTCGTCGCCGTTTATGATGCAACTAAAACCGCCCTTGAGAGAGCAAGAAAAGGGAAAGGTGCAACACTCATCGAAGCGGTGAGTTACCGACTGAGTGACCACACTACGGCCGATGATGCGACTCGTTATCGTAAAGAAGATGATGTTCAAACTGCATGGCAATACGAACCTATCGCACGTCTTAAAACGTACCTCCTTAATCAAGGCGCTTGGAGCGACGAACAAGAACAGCAATGGCTAGATTACTGTAAAGAGCAAGTAGAGTTAGCTGTTGAACGCTATCTGAGCTTACCGCCACAAGCACCAGAAACCGGTTTCGATTATTTGTATGAATCGCTACCTCAAGAGCTTCATGCACAAAGAGATGAACTCATCAACAAGGCAATGAGAATGCAGGGAGGCAGACATGGCTGAGCTAACGTTGGTTGAAGCAGTAAACCTTGCCCTGCACCACGAAATGCAACAAGACCCCAATGTTGTCGTATTAGGTGAAGACGTGGGCGATAATGGTGGTGTATTTCGTGCCACTGTTGGACTCAAGCAAGAGTTTGGTCTTAAACGAGTCATCGATACGCCACTCGCTGAAGCCTTAATCGGCGGGGTTGCGGTCGGTATGGCAACGCAAGGATTACGACCTGTCGCCGAATTTCAGTTTCAAGGTTTCGTTTTTCCTGCGATGGAGCACTTAATGTGCCACGCGGCTCGAATGCGTAACAGAACTCGCGGTCGGCTCACTTGTCCCGCGGTTTTCCGTGCGCCATTTGGCGGCGGTATCCACGCTCCGGAACACCACTCAGAAAGCGTGGAAGCGTTATTTGCTCACACTGCTGGATTTAAAGTGGTGATTCCTTCTTCTCCACAACGCGCATACGGCTTACTTCTCGCTGCAATTAGAAGCAATGATCCCGTCATGTTCTTCGAACCGAAGCGCATATATCGCACCGTTAAATCTGAAGTCGTTGATAACGGCGAAGCACTCCCACTCGACACCTGCTTCACCTTACGCAAGGGGCGAGATATCACGCTCGTTACTTGGGGCGCATGCGTCGTAGAGTCACTTCAGGCCGCGCAAACCTTGTCTAGTCAGGGAATTGAAGTCGAGGTGATTGATTTGGCGAGTATTAAGCCAATTGATACCGCGACGATTTTCAGCTCACTAGAAAAAACTGGACGTTTACTCGTTGTTCATGAAGCGAGTAAAACTTGTGGTGTGGGATCTGAGCTATTAGCTCGAACCGCTGAACACGCCATGTGCTTACTTAAAGCCCCACCTAAACGAGTAACTGGAATGGACACCATTATGCCTTATTACCGTAACGAAGATTATTTCATGGTTCAGAAAGAAGACATTGTGACCGCAGCGCGCGAACTCGTGGAGGATTGGAAATGAAGACGTTTAACTTACCCGATCTCGGCGAAGGCCTCGCTGAATCAGAAATTGTAAAATGGCACGTTAATGTCGGTGACATGGTTAAATTAGATCAAGTGATCTTAACCGTAGAGACAGCAAAAGCGACGGTAGACGTCCCTGCCCCCTATTCGGGCCGTGTGGTCAGCCGTCATGGTGAGGAAGGTGAAATCGTCAATATTGGTGCATTACTGCTAGAGATTGATGAAACAGGTGCCGGGAGAGAAGTAACAGCAGAGAAAAAAGCCACTGCTGACGCCGCAACCGTCGTCGGTAGCGTTTCTCACCAAGCGCATCATGTTAACGTTGATGATTTCTGGATTGGTGGCAACCACAACACGACAGAAAGTAACCTCGTTACCGCCCTGCCTTCGGCTCGCTTGTTGGCACAAAAACTTGGGGTAGATCTTAACCT